>Ga0056913_1000388_pt1 | contig 44591 bp, 48 predicted proteins | sample EBPBio282013_DNA_FD_55170 | JGI IMG/M metagenome (GOLD analysis project Ga0056913, IMG submission 55170) | Wastewater treatment Type I Accumulibacter community from EBPR Bioreactor in Madison, WI, USA - Reactor 2_5/28/2013_ DNA (Hybrid Assembly) | ecosystem: Engineered > Bioreactor > EBPR >... | reverse complement strand
GGCTTCAATGCACTCGGCACCGCCGAGATCGTCCGCGTGGCATGAACTCAATGGGGCAAGGGGCCATCACGCCTCAAGCGTGAGTTGCGCAACAACGCCTAATGGCGACAAGCTTGATCGCATGGCGCTGGCCCAAGAACAGTCGGTGGCGACCTTGAGGCAGGTGTCGGCAGACATCGCGCACGATCTCAAGACACCGGTTCAACGCATTGCCGTGCTGATGGAGAGCTTGCGGGACCGCGTTGCCGAGGGTTCCCCTGAAAGCGATCTTGTCGAGCAGGCAGTAAGCGAAGCCGATCGTGCCGTCGGCGTGTTCCAGTCGCTCTTGCAGATTGCGCAGATCGAGGGCGGAAGTCCGAAGGGCCGCTTCCAGAAAGTCGACTTGTCCGCCGTGGTCGCGACCTTCGCCGATATTTATGGCCCAGCTGCCGAAGACAGTGGTCACATCCTGACTTTCGATCAGCAGGGAAGCGGTCCGATCTTCGTTCGCGGCGACAAGGACCTCCTGGGCCAGGTCGTTGCGAACCTGATCGAAAATGGCTTGCGTCACACGCCGGTCGGCGCGACGATCCGGTTGTCTCTTGAGGACGACGGTCGACTTGTGACCTTTTCGGTTGCCGACAACGGCCCCGGCGTGCCCGAGGCGGAACGCGAGTTCGTTCTTCGCAGGCTCTACCGTCTCGAGCGGAGCCGGACGTCACCGGGCAATGGCCTTGGCCTCGCGATGGTTGCCGCCATAGCCGACCTGCACGATGCAAGGCTTGTGCTTTCCGACAATGCGCCGGGCCTGGTCGTGACCTTGACCTTCGACTCGTACTGAAGCCGATTGCCTTCGCAGCCGGTGTGAAGCTTCCCCTCGCGCCTTCAGCGCCGCAGACCGTCGTTTTGTCGCGCGGGGATCCTTCCGGTTTTTTCGCGAACAGCCTGAATTCGCCCACGCGCGGGCGGCGGCTTGAAGCCCCGGATCGGCTGGCGTAGTTGTGGCCGTACTCTTGGCGGGACAAAGTAAAGACAAACGGGGCGGACAGAGGGTGAAAACGGTCGGAGATCATCAGCGCGCAGGAATTCTTGCCGCTATCTGGTCCATGGTGGTCATTGCCGCCCTGCTTATCGCTCCACTTGTTGTTGCTGTCACGCATGGTCCGGGCGCCCAGGCGCAGGCGCTGAATGCCGTCGCCGTCGATCTGGCACTTGGTCATTCACACGTTACGGATGGGGATGGCTCGTTACAGCATGATGCGGCCGACCACGAACATCAAACCGCAGGATTGCTCCAAGATCCGGGGCATTCGGGATTAGATGTCGCAACTTCAGAAATGCATGTCGAGACCTGCCTTCGGGACGGCTGCCAGAGTGATGGCCCGCACAGACCGCCGCGCGCCTGAGGTGGCCCCGCGGCCTTAGCGCCGATACCTCGGACACAACACCTGAAGGACAAATCCATGCAATACCACCTGCGTACCCGATGGGTGGCAGAGACGAACCCGTTGCGGGTGATGCTCTTGCTTGCCATCGCGGCCGGCCTTCTGCTTTGGGCCGGAACGGCCCATGCCCATGGCGTCACCCTTGGTGACAAAGGCTATATCCAGGAAGTGACGGGGGTGAAGATCATCCCCTTCCTCTACCTTGGCGCGAAGCACATGGTCACAGGCTATGATCATCTGCTTTTCCTGTTTGGCGTAATCTTCTTCCTTTACGGGATGAAGCAGATCGGCACCTATGTAACCCTCTTCGCCATCGGCCATTCGACCACGATGCTGGCCGGAGTCTGGTTCAACTTCGGCATCAACAGCTACATCATCGACGCGATCATCGGCTTTTCGGTGGTGTACAAGGCGCTCGACAATCTCGGCGCCTTCCGTGTCTGGTTCGGCGTGCAACCGAACACCAAGGTGGCGACGCTGATCTTCGGCTTCCTGCACGGCTTCGGGCTGTCGTCGAAAATCCTCGATTACGGCATTTCGCCGGATGGGCTTCTGCCCAACTTGCTCGCCTTCAACGTGGGCGTTGAAGTCGGTCAGCTTCTGGCGCTGGCAGCCATCCTGCTGGTGATGACCCGCTGGCGGGCCAGACCTTCCTTCGCACGGCAGGCCTATGTCGCAAATGTCCTGATGATGGCCGCGGGCTTCGCGCTGATGGGCTACCAGCTCGTCGGGCTGGCGGTCGCATGAAAAACGGAAACGTCGAGATGCAACAACAACGATTCGAGATACACAAGGCTCCTGTTCCCCCCTTGCGGGCAGAACCGCGTTTGGCCGGGGCACCCGGCGGCAGCGGCCCCGTCCAGGGGGTTGTGGCCACGTCTGGCGGCCTGATCCGCAGCACGTTGATGGCCGGGGCGGCGGCGTTGGCAATCCTGACTTTCTTCTGGCTGCCGGCGGAATACGGGGTCGACCCCACCGGCGTTGGCGGGCTGATGGGCCTGACGGAGATGGGCGAGATCAAGCAACAGCTTGCGGGTGAGGCGGCGGCACAGGACGCGGCTGCGGCACCTTCGGACAACGCCGGTCCGGCTGTGATGCCAGGCGATGTGGCGTCACGACTTGAGCGGATTGACGCCCAGCTTGCACAGATCGCTGTCGTCATCGGGGCCGACGTCCTGACTGCCCCGCCAGCACCGGAGGCCGCAGCGCCAGCAGCCCCTGGCCCTGTGCTGACCGATGTCGCCGAACCGACGGCACCGGCCCCGGATGCCGCCGCGCCGGCCTGGCGCGATGAGCTCGCCTTCACCCTTGCGCCGACCGAGGCCAAGGAAATCAAGCTGGTGATGGCAGCCGGCGACGTTGCCACCTTCGAATGGGTCTCGGAAGGCGGCGGCGTCAACTATACGCAGCATGGCGACGATGGCAGCGCCAATGAGGTCCGGTTCGAAGACGGACGCGCCGCCCCTGGCCAGGAAGGCACCATGACTGCCCCATTCGCGGGCAACCACGGCTGGTTCTGGCGCAATCGGGGCGAGGCTCCGGTGAAGGTCACGCTGCGGGTCGGCGGGGCATACGCGAAACTGGTTGAAGTCGAATAGGCCTGCCAAGGGCCGGGGCTGCCAATGCGGCGGCCCCGGATCATCCGCCGGACGGAGTCGGCCCGAAGCGCGCGGTCAGATCGAACGCATCGCCGCGAAACACCTGCCGGGCGATTGTGAGGGTTTCCTCGCCGCGCCATGTACGACGCTCGACAAGCAGGCACGGCGTTCCAGAACTGACCTTCAGGGCACGGGTCGCCATAGCGTCTGCCGCAATGGCTGCGATGCGGTGCTCGGCCTTGGTCCACGGTACATGGCCAAGAAGCCATGGCCCCGGCGGCTCACCATGAAAATCGGCGAAGGCGGCATCCGGGACAGCGTCAAGAAAGATGTGGCGGTCTTCGATCAGAACCGGACTGTCATCCGCCAGATGTACCGAGCGGACGAACCGGCTTTGCCCAAGATGATGCCCCTCGGCCCCCAGATGCACACAGCATGGCGGGCGCAACTCGTCAAGGAGCGGACGGTAACCATACACTGCCCCGCGCGCCTCGATATCGGCACGGATGTCGGGGATATTGAGAACCGCCGAATGCACCCGTGGGCGGGCGACAACGGTTCCCGCGCGGCGGTTGCGGCTGATAAGGCCGGTGGCAGCCAGCGACGCCATGGCCTTGTTCACCGTCATCCGCGAACAGCCGTAGCGCGCCATCAACTCGGTCTCGGTCGGAAGGCGATCACCCGGCTTCCACTCGCCTGAGAGGATGCGCGCCTCGACCTCTGCGCGGATCCGGGCATGCAGGGTTGCGGGGCGGACATCTGGGGCGTGATCATGCATGTTCAGATCATCGCATGATCCCGCGCGTCCGCAAGGTGGCAGGCGGCGGCGCCACCATGCTGCACTGTGCGCAGCGCGGGTTCCGTCTCGCGGCAACGCGGCTCCACCACCGGGCAGCGGGTTGAAAAACGGCAGCCCGGTGGTGGATTGCGCGGGCTTGGCGGATCGCCTTCCAGAAGGATGCGCGGCCGTGCCGCCTCGATCCGCGGATCGGGCGAGGGCACGGCAGACAAAAGCGCCTGGCTGTAGGGATGTGCCGGATCATCGAACAACGGCTTTGCCGCCCCCTCTTCGGCGACCCGCCCGAGATACATCACGGTGACGGCAGAGCAGACCTCGCGAACGATGGCGAGATCATGCGCAACAATCACGATGGTCAGACCAAGTTGCGCCTGCAACCGGGCAAAAAGGTTGACGATCTGCGCGCGCACCGAGACATCCAGCGCCGACAGCGGCTCGTCGCAGATCAGCACCTGCGGCGAAAGTGCCAGAGCACGGGCGATCGACACCCGCTGCCGCTGGCCACCAGACAGCGACCGTGGCAGCCGGTCCAGCACGGTTGCGGGCAGTGCCACAAGGTCCAAGAGTTCCGCCACCCGCCCCCGCCGCGCCGCACGGTCGCCCTGACCATGGATTTGCAGCGGTTCTTCCAGTGTCTGCCCGACGGTCTGGCGGCGGCTCATCGACCCGAGCGGATCCTGAAAGATGAATTGCACGGCGCGGGCAAAGCCCTTGCGGTCGGCCCTTGCCCACTCGGCGCGGTCGCGGCCGAGGATGTTGACCTGCCCCGCAGTTGCCGACTGCAATCCGATCAGCGCACGCGCAAGGGTGGTCTTGCCGCAGCCGCTTTCCCCCACGATGCCATGGAACGCCCCGCGTGCGACGGTCAGATCGACGCCATCAACGGCTCGGACAAGGCCTGCCGCAGTCTGGAAATGTACCTTGAGGCCGGTGGCCTGAATTGCGGGACCGCCTCGACTTTCCCTGTCAGTCATGGGTCACGATCCCTTCGGCAGCGATGACAACGGGGCAGGCAACGCGGTGCGGCACTGTTCCCTTGGCGACAGCCTGCAGTCGCGGGCGGCGGCTGCGGCAGGCGGGTATCGCCCGGTCGCAGCGGTCCACGAAGCGGCAGCCCGGTTCCAGCCGCGCCTGATTGGGCGGGATGCCGGGAATCTCCTTGGTGCCGGAGGCATTGTCCGACCTGAAATCGGGCACCGAGGCCAGAAGTCCCCGTGTGTAGGGATGCACCGGGGCGGTCAGCACGTCCACCGCACTGCCCTCCTCGGCCACCTGGCCGGCGTAAAGCACCGCGACCCGGTCGGCCAGCACCGAGACCGCCCCGATGTCATGGGTGATCAGGATGACGGCGATGCCGTCCTCTTTCTGGATCTGCCGGATCAGCGCCAGAATTTGCGCCTGCACCGTGGCGTCGAGCGCCGTGGTCGGCTCGTCTGCAATCAACACGCGAGGCCGGGCGGCCAAAGCGAGGGCGATCATCGCGCGTTGAAGCATACCGCCGGAAAGCTCGTGCGGGTAGCGGCCGTAGCGGTCTTCCGGATCGGGGATGCCCGAGCGGGCAAGGAGCGATACCGCCTCTTTCCGCGCCGCCTCCGCCGACAACCCGGCATAGCGCCGCGCCTGCTCCGCCAGTTGCGGGCCGATTTTCAGCATCGGGTTCAGCGCCGACATAGGGTCCTGGAATATCACGCCGAAGAACCCGCCGCGCAGGCGCGAAAGGTCGGAAGGCGACATCGCCAGAATGTCCTTCCCGTCCGCCCGCGCCGTCCCGCGCAGGTCCACCGCGACGCCTTCCGGCAAGAGACCCAGCGGGCCCAATGTCATCACCGTCTTGCCGGACCCGCTTTCGCCAACGATCGCCAGCGTCTCGCCGGGAGCGACGTGAAACCCCGCCCCGTCCACCGCACGGACCGAGACGGTCGGAGTGTAAAGGTCGATCACCAGCCCCTCGACCTCATAGATCGGCGCGGTCATGCTTCCACCTCTTTTCGCGCGGACTCTTCAGCGGCACGCGCCACCTTCTTGCGGGTCAGGAACCGGCCGCGCACGGCGCGCGGCACCTTTTGAAGCGCAAAGGCCTCACCCAAAAGGTTGAAGCTGACGACAACGGCGGTCAGCGCCAGACCGGGAATGACCACCAGGGACGGATACTCCTCGATGTAGGACATGCCATCGACCAGCATCTGCCCCCATTCCGGGGTCGGCGGCGCCACCCCAAGGCCGAGGAACGACAGCGTGGCAATCGCCAGCACCAGCGCGCCCGCATCGGCGCTGGCATAGACCACGACAAGGCCCAGCACATGCGGCAGGATGTGGCGGGTGAAGATCCACAGATGCGAGGCCCCCATCACCCGGGCCGCCTCGATATAGGGCTGCTGCAATTCGGCGACCACGACAGCGCGGCTCATCCGGGCATAGTTTGCCCACCACGCCATTGTCAGCGCCACGATCATCTTCCAGTAGTCCGACATCCAGGTGAAGTTGTCGCCGGAGAACACCCCCATCAGCGCCAGCGCGATGATCAGCGACGGCAACGCCAGCACGATGTCGATGACTGAGATCATGACGAGTTCCGTCTTGCCGCCGACATAGCCCGCAAAAGACCCGATCACCACGCCGATCGCCAGCGCCGCCAGCAGCACAAAGGCCATGGCGACCAGCGAGGTGCGCGCGCCACCGACGATACGGCTGAACATGTCGCGCCCCAGATAGTCAGTGCCCAGCCAATGCGCGCCAGAGGGGCCGGTCAGCAATGCGCCATAGTCCTGCGCTCCGGGGTCGTGCGTCATGATAAGCGGCGCAAAGAGGCCGATCAGCACGAACAGGAGTGCGGGGGCAAGAATTGCCCAGGGCCAGTTTTTCATGCTTTGCCCCTCATGCTTTTCTGGGCCTCCGAAGGCGCGGATCGGCCAGCATCGCCAGCAGGTCCACGAAAAGGTTGACGGATACGAAGAACACCACGAACAGCGTCAGGATCGCCTGCATTCCTATGAAGTCGCGAAACCGGATCGCCTCGATGAAGAACGATCCGACGCCTGCCAGCCCGAACACCCGTTCGACCACGATGGCGCCGATGATCATCAGCGTGAACTGCGCGCCGAAGGTTGTCATGTAGGGTATGGCGATGTTCGGCAGCGCCTCGCGCAGCAGCACCGCCCGGCGCGTCAGGCCCTTGGCAAAGCCGGTGGTCGCAAATGGCCGCGACATGGTGTCCTGCAGGTTCACCCGCACAACGCGGGCCAGCACCGAAGCCGGGAAGAGGGCAATGGTGAACCAGGGCATCAGCCATGAGGTGAAGCCAGAAACGCCGAAGGTCGGCACCCACCCCAGCCAGACCGAGAACACGATCACCAGCAAGGCGGCGACAAAGAAGTTCGGCGTCGAGGCTCCGACCAGCGCCATGCCGTGCAGCGCCCGGTCCACCACCCCGCCGTTCGAGGCTGCCCCCGCGATGCCCATCACAAGCGACAGGGTCAGCGCCAGCACTCCGCCGCCCGCCAGCAGGGTCAGCGTCATCGGGATGCGCGCGGAAAACTCCTCGGCCATCGGCTTGCCGGTGCGGATCGACACGCCGAAATCCCCGGTCAGTGCATCCCCCAGCCAGCGCACATAGCGCACTGGCAGGGGGTCGTTCAGGCCCAGATCGTCGGCGATCTTCTGGATCATCGCGCCGTCCGCGCCGGCGCCCGCCGCCCGCTCGGCGATCAGCGCCGCCACGTTGCCGGGGGCCGCGGTGACAAGCCAGAAGGTCAGCGCCGTTGCAGCCAGCATCAAAAGCAGGGCAAGCCCCGTCCGTCGCATGAACATGCGTTGCATTGCCCTGCTCCCTTCGTTTCAGGCTCAGCCCAGCGTGATGCCCTTGAACGGCAGGTCATAGTCTGTGACCGGCAGGCTGAACCCCGTCACCCGCGGATTGACCGCCCAGATTCGCTGCACCACAACCAGCGGGCAGGCCGCCGTGTTGTCGCGCAGCCAGTCATAAACTGCCTGCATCGCGCCCTCACGCGCATCGCCGCCGGTTTCCAGCGCGGTCGCGACCAGCACGTCAAGATCCGGATGGATGTAGATCTTGCCATCCGGCCCGGTGTCCGACGCGGTGACGAAGGACGCCCCGAGCGAGCCATGTGGATCGTAGGGCGCGCCGTAGGTGGCGAAGAAGGTCAGGTCATAGTCGAACTTCGGGCGGCGGTCGTGCATCGTGGCATTGTCCACCGTCTCGATGTTCGCCTTGACGCCGACTTCCGTCAGCATGCCCTGGATCATCTCGGCAATGCGGCGCGAACCGGGGAAGGATTCCTCGGACACCAGGAAGGCGATCTCGAGCGCCATGCCGTCCTTGGTCCAGCCTGCGGCATCGCCGGCCCATCCGCCCGCCGTCAGAGCGGCCTGAGCGGCGGCCACGTCGCGGGCGGGAACCGGGGTGCGGCTGCCGGCGGTCGGCACCGTCGCGGGGAAGATGTCGACCGTCGGGTCGGCATAGCCTTCGAACAGCACTGCGGCAACCGCCGCCCGGTCGATGCCAAGGAAGATCGCGTCGCGCACGGCCTTGTCCTGCATCATCGGCGACTTTGGCGAAAAACCGAGGATCGTCGTCGCGGTGCCGGGTTCGGCCACGATGGTCATGCCCTCGCCTTCCAGGGCCTTGGCGCGGCGGGGCGACAAGGGCGCAACCCAGTCGCCGCCGATCACGTCCAACTCGCCCGCCCGCAAAGCATTGGCGCGGGCCAGCTCATCCGGCACCACTTTCAGCTCCATCCGCGCGAAGGCGGGCTTTTCGCCCCAATAGGCATCGTTGCGGGTCAGGACCGTCTCGGTCGAGGAATGGCTTTCCACGATCCAGGGTCCGGTGCCGATCGGCTGGCCCGCCGCCGCTTTCGGCGACAGGAACCGCACCGGCCGCACGATGGTCAGTTCCAGCAGCGCAGCCGGAACCTGACGCTTCAGCTTGACCGTGATCTTGTTGGGTGTGTCGATGACGATGCTGTCATAGGCATCGGCAATGCCGATCCAGGAGAAATCGGCGACGCCCATCCAGCGTTTCAGGTTCCATTCGGCCGCGGTCGCATCGAATGGCGTTCCGTCCGAGAAGGTCACGCCCTCGCGCAGGTCGAAGCTGATCGAGAGACCGTCATCGGCCACCTTCCATGCCGTCGCCAGGCCCGGCTCCAGCGTACCTCCAGGGCCGTAGTGGATCAGCGCATCGAAGACAGCGGAATAGGAAGACAGCGTCGAGACGTTCTGGAGGAGGTCCAGATCCCCCGTCTCGCCTGCGATGGCCACGCGCAGCGTGTCGCCGTGTGCGTCCGCCAGAACTATGCTGGGTAGAGTGGAAAGGAAGGAAAATCCCGCCGTTCCGGCAAGGAAAGATCGACGATCAAGCTTGAACATGGCTGGTCCCCTGTTGGTTGGTTTTGGCGAAGCTTAGCAGGGGAGTAATTATTGTATAGATATTATTTTCACATACTCCGGCCTGAGCCGCGAAGGCCTGCTTTGGCATGGCGCAGAGTTCAGTCTTGCCGCCTCTTTGCTGGCGATCTTGTTGTCCGCGCTGCCTCTGGCGGGAGCGGCGCAGCCGGTGGCGGCGGAGCATGACCGGATCATGTCCATGGCTGGTCACGCGGCGGCGATGGCCAAGATGGATGACAGTCAAAGCGACATGGCACAGGGGCTTCTGTGCCAACAGCACTGCCGGGTTGCAACGGCAACCCTGCCTTTGGCTGAGCGTCCGCCTGTACGGCAGGAACACGCCATCGGCATCCTTCCCGGACCCGCTCTGATGGCGGTATCACGTGCACTTCCGCCACCTGGTCCGCCACCCAAAGTTGCGATGATCCGACAATTTGCACCGAAACCATGGCTTGGTCCGCTCGCTGATCCCTTTGTGCGACCTACAGGAGACATCTCATGTCGCTTTTGACCCGCCGCGGCTTTCTTGCCGCGGCCGCAGCTGCGGCTGCTTCATTGGCCATGCCCGCCCTTTTGCGGGCGCAATCCGCCCGGATGGCGCTTTCGGCCTCTACGCGCATGATCGATGTGCGTCGCAAGGCAGCAAATGTCTGGGTCCGCCTGGACGGCAAAGGCCGCTCTGGTCTGGTGCTTGATCCTGGGCAGGCCTCTGCGGTCGATCTGACCAATGCGCTGGACGCGCCGACCATCATCCAATGGCAAGGGCAGATTCCGCGCAAGGTGCGGGACGACGTGCGCAACCTCCCGATGCCGATGCTGCAACCGGGCGAAGCGCGCGCCCATGTCCCTGAGCATGAAATGCTGCTGCTTGCCGCGCCCCTGATCGTGCGGCGACCCGAGGATCAGGCGGCTGACCGGCGGGAGGCAACCCTCTTCCTGCACGGTTTCTCATTCAGCCCGCCTGCCGAAGTGCTGGCCGGTATCACCGGCGGGGCGTCGATGGCCGCGATGGACCACCGCCAGATGGGACATGGCCGGGATGGACATGCACAAAATGTCCATGGACGGCATGGCGATGGATCTGCACGACTAGGACTTTGACGCCTATCTTGCCAACGACCGCACTCTGGGCGACCCCGACGTGGTGCAGGTGGACAAGGGCGGCCGTGTGCTGCTGCGCGTGATCAATGCGGCGGCGGCAACCTTGTTCTGGATCGACAGCGGCACCTTGGCGAGCCGTCTGGTCTCGGTTGACGGCGAACCGGTGCAGCCTCTGCCGGGCGATCGCTTCGGCGTGGCGATGGGGCAGCGCCTGGAAATCGAGCTTGATGTGCCGGGCGAAGGCGTTGCCTTTCCGATCCTTGCGTTGCGCGAAGGCGCGCGCGAGCGGACAGGTCTGGGCGACCCACGTTCCGGTCACCGCTAAAACCGGCGAGCGCGTCGCGATCATCTTCCACAACATGTCGATGATGGCGCATTCGATGCACCTGCACGGCCACGCCTTGCAGGTGGTGGGTGTCGGGATGGACCGGATCGCCGGTGCGGTGCGCGACGCCGTTCATGTGCCGCCGATGTCGATGGCTACCGTCGCAGTGGTTGCCGGCGAAGCTGCGCGCTGGATGCTGCACTGCCACCGCATGCCGCACCTCCCGACCGGCATGATGACCGCGTTGGCGGTCTCGGCCTGCATGACCAAGGGGGCCGGCGGTCAGCTGCTGGCTCCTACATCCGGAACCGGAGCGCGTGATGATTCATCGCCCTGGCCGCCGCGCCGCCTTGGCCGGCGTCTTTGCGACATCACCGCCGGCCCCGTCGTCGCTCGACTGCCATTCCGGCTGCGCAGGGATGCGCAACCCCTGCTGTCGCCTCCGACCATCGACGAAACTGGCGCCGATCGAAGCTGGCCGATTTCGCGGGCAAGGTCATCCTTTTCAACATCCGGGCGATAGGGTGCCCGGCCTGCCATGAAGAGATGCCCGCACGTGATCGCCTTGAGGGCAGGTTGAGCGGACCTGATTTCATGGTCCGCCGGCAAGCCTGCTCGTGGATCGCCAGAGGCAGGAGATCGCGCGCCTTCAGGGTCCCTGTGACTGGGACAGCGATAGGCCGGTCAGCAGATCCTTGAAGCCCTCTCCTGACAATCCTCCGCAACCCAGGTCTGCCTCAGGCGGCCGGATAGCTGGTGAAGACCGCCATCGTCCCATCCCGCTGGATCAGAAGGACATCATAGGCATCCCGATCATCCTCCGAGCCCATCCCCGGTGAGCCGTAGGGCATGTCGGGGACGGCAAGGCCCACCGCGTCGGGACGCTCGGCAAGCAGCCTGCGGATGTCAGCCGCAGGGACATGGCCCTCCAGCGCATAGTCGTCGACCGTGCCGGTGTGGCAGGAAAACGCCGTTTCGGGGATACCGCGGTCCAGCTTGTACTTGATCAGCATTGTGCCCAAGGCGACCTCGTCCGTTACGGTGAAGCCCTCGTCGCGCAGGTAGGTGACCCAGGCCTCACAGCATTCACAGCCACGGCCTTTGACGACGTGGATCGCGGGCTTTGCCTCGGCGCGGGCCGCCCGGACGGGCAAGGCAGCGATCGCTGCGGCCGCGAGGATCACCTCGCGGCGTCCGACAGCTGAACTGCTCATCCGCGATCCTCCGTATCTGGTTGCGCAAAGCCGGTTTCGCGGCGCCAGGTCGCCAGCGCAGTAAGGTCTTCCGCCGACGCGATCTCCTGTTCCGGCAGGGCCTCGCGATCCGTCGGATCGACAGGTCGACCATCGACGCGCACTTCGTAGTGCAGGTTCGGACCGCTGACGAGGCCAGTGGCCCCGACCGCGCCGATCCTGTCACCCGCCTTTGTGCGGCTTCCCTCTTGGACGCCCTCGGCAATCTTGGAAAGATGCGCATAGCGCGTCACGACCCCGCCGCCGTGGTCGATGTCGACAGTCAGGCCATAGCCGCGGATCGTGCCGGCAAAGGCCACACGGCCTGCGCCGGTTGCCGTGACTTCGGTTCCGACAGGTGCGGCGTAGTCGATGCCCGTGTGCATCCGGACCCCGCCAAGCACCGGGTGGTTGCGGCGGCCGAACACCGAAGAAAGCCGCGCACCGAGGATCGGTGCGGCAGACCGTTGCACGGCCTCGCCGTCCTCGAAGACGATGACGGGGCCTGCGGCGTCGGACGCCACGAGTTCCAGGACACGATCCGCAAGCTCCAGCCGCGCATAGCCGAGGCGCGGTTCGCCCGCGACGCTGCCATCCGGTAGCTGGTCCTCCTGCCAGACCAGGGCAAAAGTCTCCCCGCCCTGAAGGTCACGGCGGAAATCGACCTGCCCCGCCAGAAGGGCGGTCAAGTCAACGGCGAAGCGCTCGGGCGCATTGTGTTCCATCAGGGCGTCGTAGAGCGGCCCGTTCAGGATCAGCGTTTCCTGCCGGTTCACCGCGCGGACCGGCGGCTCGACACGCTCGGCCGTGGCGGTACCACCAAACGTCAGGGCGATCTCGACACCATCTTCCACGAAGAGCGAGAGCCGCAGGAGCCGTGCGGGATCGTCGCGGTCGACCACCCATTGCAGCCGATGCCCTGGCCGGAGGTCGGTCAGGTCATAGACCCCGGCCAATGCAAGCGCGGCCTCTGCACGCAGGGCAGGCGCGATGCCTGCGCGGTTCAGAACGCTGTCCAGGCTGTCGCCGGGTCTGATCGTTGCCATGGGCTGTGACAGGGCGGGCGATCTGGGCGGGTCCGCGTGGACCAGCGACGGCGCGGCAAGCGCAATTGTCAGGGAAAGAAGCGTGGCGAGACGGATCATCTGGCAGAATGACCTTTCAGTTGAGGGTTCGTCGGATCCTGGGAAGGGCGAAGCGCCGATCCTCATGAAAATCGATGATGCTGGCGAAGCGGCCGTCGGCGTAGAACAGGAACACGCCCGCGGTATGGTCCATCGTATAGTCGCCATCATCGCGCGGCACCTTTCGGTAGGTCACGCGGAAGTCTTCCGCTGCACGCGCGACCTGCGCTTCCGGCCCGGTAAGCCCGACGATCCGCGGATCGAAGTTGCCGACGTAATCGGCCAGCACGTCGGGCGTGTCGCGTTCGGGATCGACCGAGATCAGCGCGACGGTCAGGCGGTCGGCCTCGGCGCCCAGTTCCTCAAGCCAGCCGGAAATGGCGCTGAGCGTGGTCGGGCAGACATCAGGGCACCAGGTGAAGCCGAAAAAAGCCATGACCGGGCGGCCAAGCCAGTCCGTGGGCCGAACGGTTTGTCCGCGATGATCGGTGAGCTGCCAGCCCATGTTGCTGACAGGCAAAGGCAGGACGGCATTGGCGGCAGGGCGGTTGCGCGTGCGCCAGGCCCCGAGGCCCAGCATGAAGGCCACGGCTCCGGCGGCGCCGCCGAGGCCGAGGATTACTGCCCGGCGTCCGCGCAATCCGGCCCCTCCGAACGCAGGGGCAGCACGTCGACGTTGGCCGTGACCGCGCCCGCCTTCTCGAAGGTCAGCGTGACTGGAAAACGGTCTCCCTCTTTCAGTGCGGCGGTCAGGCCCATCAGCATCCCGTGATAGCCGCCCGGCGCAAGCTGCACCGTCTGTCCTGCGGGAACCGGCACCGACATGGCGTGCGGCATGGAGGCGATGCCATCGGTGACCACGGTTTCATGCAGCATCGGCATCCCCGCCGCCGGGGTGGAAATGCCGACAAGGGCATCGTCCGAACTGCCGGAATTGGTGATCTCGACATAGAACACCGCCGGACGGTCGACCCCGATGGAGGCCTTCGACCAGGCATGTTGAATGGTCAGATCTCCGACTGTCACGGTTTCGCAGGCAAAGGCAGCGGGGGCGGAAAGGACAAGTGCGGTGGTCAGGATCAGGTGTTTCATGGCTCAGAATCTCGATTTCAGATCGGAAAGGATGTCGGCGGCAGGCGTGCCATAGGCGAACTGGCGCAGCCATGCACCGTCCGGACCGACAAGGAAAAGCCCCGAACTGTGCGACATTGTGTAGCCATCCGGGGATTTGCCATCATTTTCCCGCCCGTAGAAGATCTTGAAGCTCTCCGCTGCGGCGCGTGTTTCGGCTTCCGTCCCGGCAAGCCCGAGGATCGCCGGATGGAAAGCCTCGGTATAGGCGCTCATCCCCAGCCGACGGTCGCGTTCGGGGTCGACCGAGATGAAGATCGGTAGCACCTTGTCGGTCTCCGGTCCGAGGTTGTCCATGACCTGCGCTACCTCGGCCAACGTGGTCGGGCAGACATCCGGGCAATTGGTGAAGCCGAAGAAGACGAGCAGGAACTTGCCACGGAATTCGGCGTTGGTGCGGAGCTTGCCTTCGCTATCCGCCAGCGCGAAGGAAGGTTCGAAGGCGGATACTGTCTCTGTTGCCGCCTGGTTCCCTGCTGGCCAGCGCGCCCATGCAAATATGGCTGTCCCCAGGATGGCGGCGGTCCAGAGGATGATCTGCAAGGTGCGGAGGCGCATGATGGTTCCGGCTAGGTGTCTCTGACTGCGCTCTAAGACCTGTAGTGGCTAGAGGTTCAAGCGGCATATCCGCGAGAACGTCGGCACAGGCGATGTTCCGCCGGTCAGCGAAGCCCGACAAACCGCCCTACTGCGATTCCGGGCAAGGTGGCTGAAAGCAGGAATGAAATCGCATAACCCTCGCAGTATTGCAGCCTGTCAAGGCGGTTGCCGCTGCGCTTGCGGGCGGATATGTGGCCCCGGACAAATCCGACGAAACCGAAGATGGGGCCGATCATCCCGCCTTCTCCGACGGGTCTGGTTTCGGCGATGCGTCCCACGTCGGCCAGCCGAGACATTGTCAGCGCTGGCCGCCGCGCCGGATGTGCCGGCGCACTTGGCCCTGTGCCGTCGAGACTTTCGCAGAGCGGGGTGCGCCGGAGGGCCGTATGGATGAAACTCACACAAACTTTACTGGACACCGGCGACGCTACTCTGCCGAGTCCCGCGCGACGGCGGCATAGTGAAAAGCGTTGCGCCATGACCAATTTGACGAGGGCCCGTATCATGCTCACCAGACGCCACTTCATTCTGACAACGACGACCTTGTTTTCAGCGGCGATTGCGGGACCGGTCGTTGCTGCCTCCCATTCGACGGATCAATGGGCCTCCTGGGATGCACAGGTGACACCGCCCGGATACGACCCTGCGACGACCAATCCCTGGGGTCTGCATCCGCGCCTGCTTCCGACACGTGTCGAAGCGCGGGCGGGGCTGGTGCCGGGCGATATCCATGTCGATGCCATCGCGCGTTATCTCTACCACGTTCAGGCTGATGGATCGGCCATGCGCTACGGTGTCGCAATAGGCCGTGGCGGCCTTTACGAGCCCGGCGTCTACACCATCCGGCGCAAGGCGAAATGGCCGAGCTGGACGCCTACGCCGACCATGATCAAGCGCGAGCCGGAAATCTATGCGAAATACGCCGACGGGATGGAGCCCGGACCTGCCAATGCGCTGGGCGCGCGTGCGCTATACCTCTACGCCGGCAACCGTGACACCTACTTGCGGATTCATGGCACGCCTCTCCCAAGGTCGATCGGCAGTCGCGCAAGCTCCGGCTGTGTGCGGATGGTGATGCCACATATCATTGACCTGTACGAACAGGTAGAGACCGGTAGGACCGCGTATCTCTACCCTGCGGAAGAGGGCAACGTGGCCACGGCTGTTTGACGCCCTGCATCAATTTGCTACCGTCAGGCTGATCGGAGGGCTTGACGCCAAGCGCGGAATCGCCCCCACGGGATAGCCTCCGCGAGCCGCACGCGGCCCAAGCCCTGTTCCGTCACCCGGCTGCTGCCTTCCCTTTGACCGCCCTGCAGATTGGCCGCCCCTCGGCCGTCCGCAGCGGCAACATCGTCGTTTCGACCGGGCCGACGTGGCGATACCAGTAGCAACCGTCTTCCGGCTTCAGGGTCACTTCCTGAAGGTTCTGATACGGCGCGGCGAGCAGGGCCACCTGTTCAGGCAACTCCTCGATGAACCCCGGCGATCCGTCTGCGGCCTGATTGGTCGGCGCGGTGCATGCCGCGACGGTCAGCGTGGCGATCAGGAAAAAAGCTGGCCTACCCAGCGTCTTGGCGACCGGCACAGCGGTGCCGTTCCGGTCCGGCGTGACCGTTGAGGCCTTGAGTGCTGGCGAAATGCTTGAAAGCACGGATTCCCTCGTTCTCGTATTGTCGCATGTTTGATGCGGGCAACGCGACTTTGGCCAAGGCCGGCGCGACTATACCTTGATCAGCGCCGCCGTGGCATACATGAACGCGATGCCGCCCAGAAAGCCACCCAGAACTTCCGGCGAAAGCAAAACCGCTGGCCCGTCGCGGTTCTGCCGCAACAGATAGGCACCGACCTCGACCATGACCTGCAGGATGGCACCCGCGCCCACGGCCAGCGCCAAGGCCGACCACTGTGGAGCGAAGGCAAGGCTGCCCGCCCAGATCCCCAGCACCGCCGGCCCACCGGCCAGCAGCGTCAGCGCGGCAAAGGTCCAGAGAGGCGGGCGGATGCGCAGGATCGGTGCGGCGATGCCGATGCCTTCGGTGACGTTGTGCAGCGCGAAGCCAAGGACGAGGAAGGTGCCAAGCCCGGCCGATCCAGCCGCAAAGGCGCCGCCGATCGCCAGTCCCTCGCCGAAGTTGTGCAGCCCTATGCCGAAGGCGATGTAGAAGGCCAGCGCCAGCCCCTCGGGCTGACCGCGCCAGCGACCAACCGCCATGAGCAGGAGGAAGCTGGCCAGCGCCGCCAGCCAGACCATCGCGGAACCCTGGAACAATGCAGCCGCCTCGGCGGAAAGCTCCATTGCCTCCGCCATCATGTCGAGAAGCAGGAAGGCCAGCATTCCCACGGTCAGCGCGAGGACCAGGTTCATGCCCTTGCGGCCAAAGCCGCGCATGGCAGGGTAGAACATCAGGCCAAGCGCCACCGGCAAGAGGCCGACGATCGCGCCCACCAGCGCCTGGATGCGGAATTGCCCCGCCGTGGCCTCTGGTGTCGGCACAGCCACCGCAATCTCGTGCTCGAACACGGTGCCGGTATTGGACAAGAGCGCCACGTTATGTGCCTCGCCCAGCACCCAAGGATAGGGGATGCGGAGCCAGACGGAGGCACCTCGCGCAATCGGCCCCGGCGGGTCCTGGGTGAATGTCCAGTAAGCGTCATCGACCGCAACCTGAGCGATGCGCATCGGCTCGGACCCGCCGGCGCGCACCAGCACCTTGATGCCGGTTTCGTCCAGCACGGTGCGCTCGACCGTCAGCGCCTCCACCGGCGGCGCGCCATTGTTGAAGCTGCGCAATGGATCCAGCGAGGCAATCCAGACAAAGGAACCAAGGATGGCCACCAGCGGCAGCAAGACCAGCAGGAACCGGATTGCGGCGGGCCGGGTCGGTGTCGATTGGTCGCTCATGCACCCGCCCCCCGCACGTCGAACATGCCGACCCAGCCAAGCTCGGTGAATTCGGACTGATGGGCGTGAAACATGTACATGCCGTCCTCATGCTCGGCGAAGCTGAACTCAAGAATGCCGCGCTGCGCCTGGCACTGCATGATCAGATCGACCGTGCGCAGCGTGGGCGTCAGCGTGGTGCCGGTGTCGAAGTAGTTGAAGAAATTGGCGTGCAGGTGGAACGAGTTGATCGGATCGAACTCGGTCACGTTCACCAGATAGATGCGCACCGGCCGCGACTTGTCGATGCGGATCGGGACGTTCATGTAGGCCTGGCCCACGGTGTTGCAGGCATAGACTTCATTGCCGCCGTCGAAATTGGTGTCGAAGGCGTTCATCACCATGGCGAATTCCTGCCACCCGGCATTCTCGGGCGTGCCGAGCCCGCGCGAGGCCGCGACGGCGGCAAGGGCCGGGTCGGTCTGGCGGGCTGGATCGGGGTCGATGACGAACAGCCCGTACATGCCCTTGTGCATGTGCCGCTTCAGAGGCAGGGCGTGGCAATGGTAGAGATGGCAGCCGAAGGGCTTGGCGTCGAACTCGTAGATGAACTCTTCGCCCGGCCCGATCAGCCCGGCGCCGGGAACACCGTCCATCCGCGCCGAGTGGATGCCGTGAAAGTGCATCGAGTGCGGGTGCGACCCGTTGTTCCGGAAGATGATCCGCAACCGCTCGCCTTCCCTGGCACGGAGCGCGGGGCCGGGGACGCGCCCGTTGAAGGTCCAGGCCGGAAAGAAGATGCCGGGGGCGATCTCGATTTCCTGATCGATAGCCTCCACCTCGAAGATGCGTAAGGTACGACCGTCTGGCAGAAGCTCGGTCCGGCCGGTGTCCCAGTCCGTCAGCATCGCCGTCGGATCAAAGCCGTTCCTCGCGTGGTCGACCTCGCCGACGGTCGTCATGTTGCCATGCGCCATCCCTGACATGGGGGCCGCATAGGGATCGGTCGGCATGTTGGCCATATCGTGACCGGCCATGGGATCTGGTGCCGTCTGCGACCGGGCGGTGCCGGCAGCGATGGCCGCGCCCCCGGCCGCGACCAGCCCGCCAACCAGCAGGGCCCTGCGCGAAGGGTCGACCGTTCCAATGTCGTCGGCAGGCATGGTTCTGGCGTTCCTCGCTGGCGGGCGCCATTAAAGTCCCGGCGCAAAAAGTTAGACGAGGCTAATAATCATCCCTTGGCCTTTACCTGTCAATCGGGTTCGTGCGACACTGGGCAGATGATGCACGACGATCTTCAGCCCCCTTTGCCCGTCGCAAGTGACGAGCGCCCTTCGGATCCCCGCGCGGAGGCGTTTCAGGGCGTGCGCGAAGCGCATCGCAACGAACTGGCAGAAGACTATGTCGAACTGATCGCGGAACTGATCCACGCGCGCGGCGAAGCGCGGCCCGTCGACATCGCGGCGAAGATGGGGGTCACGCCGCCCACTGTCGCCAAGACGCTGGACCGGTTGGCCCGGGACGGCCTCATCACGCGCGCGAAGTACCGCTCGGTCTTTCTGACCGACGAAGGTCGGGCGCTGGCTGAAGAATGCCAGCGCCGCCATGACATCGTCTTGCGGTTCCTGCTCCGCCTGGGGCTGGATGCCGAAACGGCCGAGCGCGACGCCGAAGGGATCGAGCATCACGCCAGCGAACGCACACTCGCCCTCTTCGCGGCCTTTGCTGACGGCCAGTGAAACGGCCCCGCGCCGATCGCGCTCGGCGGGGCCGGTCCGTTTCAGCTCTGGCCAAGCTCGCGGCGCACGGCGGCGTAAAGCGCCTTCTCGTCGGCTTCAAGCAACTGCTTGCCATTGACGAAGAAGGTCGGAGTGGCACGGACGCCTGCTGCCTTCACGTCGGCATTGTCCTGATTTATGATCGCGACAATGTCGGGCAGGGCGCTGTCGACCTTGGCCTTGGTCAGGTCCAGCCCGTTCTCGCCCGCGATCTGCCAGGCAAGGTCAAGGTCCGGAGCGCCGTCCTTGGCCCATTCCGGCTGCCGCTCGATCAGAGCGTTCAGGATCGGTTCGAACATGTTCTGGATGCGGGCGGTTTCCAGGATACGCACCGCCTCGTCCGAGCCCTGGTGGAACATGGTGTAGCGCATCACGATGCGCAGTTCGGTCTGGAACGTGCCGCGCAGCCGCTTCAGGATCGGGTGGAAATAGCGGCAGGCCTCGCAGGAGGGATCAAAGAACTCGACCAGCGTGACCTTGGCATCGGCGGGGCCGAGCACCGGCGAATTCGGCCGCACCAGGATCGATGTGTCGAAGCCGGGGCCTTCGGCGTTGGCCTTGTCCTGCGCGGCGGCAAGTTCGGCGGCGCGTTGACGCGACACCAGGAGATAGCCGCCGCCAAGGGCGGCAGCCCCCACTGCGGCAGTGCCAAGGATCAGGGCGCGGCGGTTCATGAGCGATTTCCTTTCGTCAGGGACAGGCAGGCAACGATGCCCGCGAAAGCGGCAAGGGACAGGAAGGGGATCGGCATGCCAAGGATCAGCATCCCGTCGCCGGTACAGGAGGGGCCGTCCTTGGTGCAGGGGGCGATCGTCTGCGGGATCAGCCCGGCATAGAGCCCGGAGTGCCAGGTCGCCACCGCCAGGCCCGCCACCGCCAGCGGCAGCCCGTAGACGCGTGCCATGCCATCCGCCCGCCAGATCGACAGGCCGAGGATCAGCACCAGCGGAAACATGGCGATGCGCTGATACCAGCACAACACGCAAGGCATCTGGCCCAGAACCTCGCCGATGAAGAGCGCGCCAAGCGTCGCGGCCAGCGCAATCAGGAATGCGGCTGTCAGGGGCAGGTCGTCGCGAGACAGGCGCTGCGCGTCAGGGTTGGTCAAGAGCGGTCTCCTTGGGGTGGCGTGAAGGGAAGATGGCTGCGAAGAAACACAGAGCGCCTACAGTGATCGCGACATCCGCGAGGTTGAACGTGGGCCAGTGCCAATCGCGCCAGTAGAGATCAAGAAAATCGGTGACGGCACCCTGCCGCAGCCGGTCGAGGATGTTGCCAAGCGCCCCGCCGACGACCAGCGCAAGGCCCGTCCGCTCAAGTGGATGCGCGGAACGGAAGGCCATGACGGCAAAGATCAGGGCCAGCGCCCCGGTCAGGGCTGCCATCAGGAACGGCCTGCCCGCCATGGCACCCGCAAACATGCCGAAGCTCGACCCCTCGTTGAAGCCGAGCGTCAGGTTGAAGCCGGGCAGGACCGGAATGATCCGGGGCGGCTGCATCACGACGGTGACCATCAGCCATTTCGTCGCCTGGTCGAGGGCGAGCGCCGCCGCCGCGATCGTGGCAAGCGTCGTGGTGCCAGGGCGGCGCGGAAGGGTGGCAGTGTCAGTCAAAGAGGTCGCTCAACCAAGACCGCCGACCGTGCTTGCCATAGCCCCCGCCATGGCCGCCATGATGGCCACTCCCGTGGCCGCGCTCGCTCCAGCCCTGCGCCGGGGAGTAATCCTGTGGCGGCTGCCGGTCGGGATAGGGGGGCGGGCGCGGGTCGTTGCGCGGCATTTCGCGTTCGAGGCTGCGTTCGACGATCTTCTCGATCTCGCCCCGGTCCAGCCAGATGCCGCGGCATTTCGGGCAGTAGTCGATCTCGACGCCCTGCTTTTCGGCCATCACCAGTGCGACGCCGCAGACGGGGCAGAGCATCCCCCCGGCGGGTCCGCCGGGTTCGCGCATTGCAACAGGTCGGTCAGACATGGTTCATCCTCATGGTTTGGGGTCGTCGGCGCGGGCACCATGCGCAAGGATCACCGAGTTCGGTGGATCGACCTGAACGGTGACATGGTCGATGTCGTGGCGTTCATGCAAGCGTCTCACGACAAGTTCAGGCAGGGCCAGCGGGTCGGCGCCCGGCGCCGGCGTGACATGCACGGTTGCGACGGTGGAATTGTCGGTCAGCACCCAGGCATGGAAATGGCCGGCCGCCGCGATGCCGGGCAGGGTGGCAAGATCTGCCTCCGCCGCCCGGGCGTCCAGCCCCTGCGGCACAGCCTGCAACAGCACCCGCAGCGACTCCGACACCAGCGTCCAGGCCGAGCGGACCACCAGCACCGCCACCAGCACCGACAGCAGGGGGTCGAGGATCAGCCAGCCGGTCAGCATGATGCCGACGGCGGCTGCAATAGCCCCGACCGACCCCAGGAGGTCGCCTAGAACGTGCAGGAACGCGCCCTTGAGGTTGGTGTCGCGCTTGTCGCCGCGCGACAAGTACCAGGCACCGAAGAGGTTGACCGACAGCCCTACCATGGCGATGGCCAGCATCGGCCCGGCCAGGATCTCGACCGGTTGGCCGATCCGCCCCACCGCCTCCCAGGTGATCCAGACGACGAGGATAAGGAGCGATGCGCCATTGGCCAGCGCCGCCAGCACCCGCACCCGGTGAAAGCCGTAGGTCCGCGTCGCGTCCGCCGCTCGCGCGGCGACCCGGTAGGCGATCAGCGCGAGGAGAAGCGCCGCCGCATCCGACACCATGTGGCCGCTGTCAGCGATCAACGCCAGCGAGCCCGAGAACCAGCCACCTGCCGCCTGCACTGCAGCATAGAGCGCTGTCGACCAGAACACCGCCCGGACCCGGCCGACATTGCCGGCATTCAGGTCGGCGCCGTGGTCGTGGCCGTCTGTCGCATTGCTCATGCCGTCCCCCGCTTGCCGCCGGCTCCGATCCAGCGCGGCACCGCTGCGGCGTATCGGTCATAGGCGTCACCCAAGGCCTGCCGCAACGCAGCTTCCTCGGACCTGACCTGCAGGTGCGCCGACCACAGAAAGATCAGCGGTGCGAGCGCTGTCGGGACCGAGGGGATTGCCAGTGCAACACCAAGCAGCAGCAGCGCCTGGCCGACGAAGGTTGGGTTGCGGCTGAAGCGGTAAAGCCCGCCCGAGATCAGTTCGCCGGTGGCTCCGGCAGCAACGCCGACGCGCCAGGAGGCGCCCATCGACATCTGCGCGGCAAAGGCGACCATCGCGCCGGAACCGGCAAACAACACTCCGGTCAGACCCGGCACAGCGAATGATCCCTCGGTCCAAAGCGGGTCCGCCTTGTGCAGCAAGGGCCAGGCCAGCCAGAAGAGCGGCCCGAAGAAGGCAAGAACGAATGCGGCGCGAAAACCAACGGCCGCCCAGCGATCCCTGCCGGTGGCCCTGCCTAACAGCCAGACGGGCCGCCCGGCTGCCCGGGTTGCAATGGCGTTGCCCCAGAAGAACAGCGCGAGATAGCCGAAAAGCAGGACCAGAGCGGCCCAGCCGAAGCTTGCGAGCATCACTCAGGTCTCACGTTCCGGTTTGAACCGCAACAGTCGGAGCGCGTTCAGGGTGACCAGAACCGTCGCCCCGGTATCGGCCAGGATCGCGATCCAGAGGCCGGTCAGGCCCAGGACCGAGGTCACGAGGAACACCGCCTTCAGGCCAAGCGCGATGGTCACGTTCTGGCGGATGTTGGCCATCGCGGTACGGGCCAGCCGGATCTGGGCCGGAATGTCGGTGACCCGGTCGCGCAGGATCGCGGCATCCGCCGTCTCCAGCGCCACATCGGTGCCCGACCCCATGGCAACGCCGACGCTCGCCTGTTTCAGGGCGGGCGCGTCATTGATGCCGTCGCCGATCATCATCACGCCGCCATGTTCGCTCATGTCCTTGATGGCCTTGAGCTTGTCTTCCGGCAACATGTCAGCCTGAAACTCCATGCCCAGCCCGCCCGCGATGGCGGCGGCCGTGCGGGGATTGTCGCCGGTGAGGATCACCGAGGTGACACCCAACTCCTTCAGCTGCCGCACCGCGTCCCCGGCATCCTTGCGCGGCTCGTCCCGCATGGCGATCAGGCCCAGCGGGGTCTTCTCGCGGAAGACTGCAACGGCGGTCTTGCCTTCTTCCTCGAAGACCGTCGCCTGGCGAAGGCCAAGCCCCTCAAGCCCGCCATTCTCCATGGCATAGCGCGGCGAGGCGACCCAGGCGGGCGCATCGCCGACCGTGGCAACCACGCCCTTGCCCATCAGCGCCTTCGCATCCTTCGACGGCAGGGCCGTAATGCCTGAGTCCGCGGCCTTGTTCAGGATGGCCACGGCCAAGGGATGGCTCGACCCGGTTTCGACACCCGCCGCCACCGCCAGAAGCTCGGCCTCTGTGGTCGTGCCGAAAGGCACCACATCGGTCACCATCGGGCGCCCGTGGGTCAGCGTGCCGGTCTTGTCAAAGGCCACGCGGCTGACCCTGGCCGCCGCCTCGATGACCGCGCCGCCCTTCATCAGCATCCCGCGCCGCGCGCCCGTAGACAAAGCCGAGGCGATCGAGGCCGGGACCGAGATGACGAGGGCACAGGGGCAGCCAATCAGCAGCAGTGCAAGGCCGCGGTAAACCCAGGTGTCCCAGGGCTGGCCGAACGCCAGCGGCGGCACCAGCACCACCAGCGCTGCGACGGCGACGATGGCGGGCATGTACCAGCGGCTGAAGCGGTCGATGAAGCGCTCGGTCGGCGCGCGCGCCTCTTCCGCCTCCTCCACCAGACGGATGATGCGGGCGATGGTATTGTCTTCCGCCGCCTTTGTGACCTTAACCCGCAGCACGGCTTCGGTGTTGATGGACCCGGCAAAGACTGCATCGCCCGGCCCCTTGGTGACGGGAACGCTTTCGCCGGTGACCGGGCTGTCATCGACGCCCGAGGTGCCCTCGGTGATCTCGCCATCAGCAGGAACCCGGTCGCCGGGGCGGACCAGAACCATCTGGCCGACTTGCAACCCGGCGGCAGGTACCTCTTTCGTGGTGCCGTTGACCTCCAGCAGCGCGGTCTTCGGCACCAGATTGGCGAGCGCCCGGATGCCGTCCCGCGCCTTGCCGGCTGCCACGCCTTCCAGCACCTCGCCCACCGCGAACAGGAAGACGACCAGCGCCGCCTCTTCCGCGGCGTTGATGAACAGCGCGCCGATGGCAGCAATCGTCATCAGGCTCTCGATGGTGAAGGGTTGGCCCAGGCGCAGCGCCGCAAAGGCGCGCTGCGCCACCGGAGCAACCCCGATCAGGCAGGCCGCGACAAAGGCCCATTTGCCGATCTCGGGCGCAAGATATTCGATGATCCAGGCCGCCCCCAGCAAGAGCGCGGTAAAGATCACCAGCTTGCCCTTGCCGGTCTGATACCAGCGCTTGCCACGGTCAGCGGGATCGTCATGCACATGGCCGGGGCTGCCGTGACCGGAATCGTCCCTCTTGCCGGGGGCCGCAGCCGCGGCCTTCGGGCCATGATCATGCCCGGCATGGTCGTGACCCGAATGGTCATGACCCGAATGGTCGTGGCCCGCGTGGTCATGCCCGGCATGGTCGTCGTCCTGCGCGACTTCGGGCGCAGCACCCGGCAGCACGAACTCCTTCCTTGCATTGGCCGCACGCGGGGCGATGCCGTATCCCAGTGATTTCACGATCTTTTCGACCTTTTCGCGGCCGGTCTTCGTTTCGTCCAGCGTCAGGCGCAACCGTTCCGACATCAACCCGACCTCGACGCCGCTCACCCCCGGCAGGCGGCCCACGGCGTCCTTGATCTTGGAGGCGCAGGAGCCGCAATCCATGCCCGAGACGGTCCAGTCGCAAGCCGTTTCTTTTTTCGAACTGGTTCCCGTCATCACTTTTCCTCGGCCACATCTGGCGCAGTTGCCTTCATCGAATCAGGAACCTAGTGTCTCTAGCAACTATAGGTTCAAGAGGAATCGGATGCTGACCATAGGGAAACTTGGGACCCAGGCCGGGGTGAAGGTGCCGACCATCCGCTACTACGAGCAGATCGGCATCTTGCCCGAGGCAGAACGCAGCGCCGGGAACCAGAGGCTTTACAGCCACAAGGCGTTGGAACGGCTGGCCTTCATCCGCCATTCCCGCGATCTTGGCTTCACGTTGGAGGCGATCCGCGACCTGCTGAGCCTGTCAGACAAGCCTGACCAATCCTGCTCTGCCGCTGACGCCATTGCGAAGGCGCAACTGCGAGAGGTCGAGAGCCGCATCGCAAGATTGAACGCTCTGAAGTCGGAACTGGAGCGCATGGTGATGCAATGCGCAGGCGGGCGCATCGCCGATTGCCGCGTCATCGAAGTGTTGGGCGACCATTCCCTTTGCGATTCGGATCACCGTCACGTTGAAGGCAACCAGTGACCTCGTAGAGCGTCCCGTAAATCGCCGATCAGAATCCTGCAACTTCGCGGCGGCCGATGGGCAGTCTGGCTGTCACCACAGCAACCGGTTCAATGCGCAAGTTTGCAGCAAATCCCGCCTGCTGCGCCGCTGCCCGGGCCGAATAGGGAGAAACGACCGGGCTGGTGCTTTTGACAATTGCAGGGATCGCGGTCTACATCTTCTGAAGATGCGGGCCTGTCGCGGCCAGGGTCTGCAGTTGTGCGCCGGACGGCGGATGCAACAGCGGCACGGGCTACGAACCGCCCGCCAGTGAACAAGTCGACGCTCCGGTCTGACAGCCGGGGCGCTGCGACTGACGAAGGGACGCACGGTGGCCACGATCTTCATCTATGCAGGCGCGGCCTTTGCCGAGATCGCGGGTTGTTTCGCAGTCTGGGCCTGGATGCGGCAAGGCGCGAATGCCCTTTGGTTGTTGCCGGGCCTCGCCAGCCTTGGCGCCTTTGCCTGGCTGCTGACTTTTGCCCCGACCGATTATGCCGGCCGCGCCTATGCGGCCTATGGCGGTGTTTATGTTGCGGCGTCGCTGGTCTGGTTGTGGCTGGCCGAAGGCCGCAAGCCCGATATCTGGGATCTGACGGGTGCCGCCGTGGTTCTGCTCGGAGCGGCTGTCATCCTGTGGGCGCCCCGGGCGGGATGACTGTCAGGTCAGTTGCAACGTGAGCCAGGCGAGCACGATGTAGCGACCCGCCTTGGCCAGCGTGACAACCAGCACCACGCGCCAGAACGGCTCGCGCATCAGGCCTGCAGCCAGCACCAGAGGATCACCGATGATCGGGAGCCAGGAGCCGAAGAGGGTCCACCAGCCCCTGCGAGCATACCAGGCTTGCGCGCGCGCCATCTGATCGGGCGGGATCCGGAGCCAGCGCGGCGGCGGGCAGCCTTGCAGGAACCGACCAAGCCCCCAGTTGACCAGCGACCCCAGCACATTGCCGGTTGTGGCGACCAGCAACAGAATCCACACGGGGTTCGTTTCGGCCAGGAGCATGCCGGCCAGTACCGCTTCGGATTGGGCGGGGATGAGGGTAGCGGCGGCGAATGCCGCAACGAACAGCGCCGACAAGGTCCACATGCCCGTCAGGTGGCTGACGGCCAGCGTCGATGCAGGTCGTCGATCTGGTAGGGGTGGCGATGCCCCGGTGCCGCATGTTCCCTCAGATGAGGATGGTCGGGCGGCAGGTCGGCATGGTCATGCGCGAGGTCTTGCGGGTCATGCGACGGCCAGAGCACCATGACCGCCACAAGGGCCACTGCGCCGATCACCGAAAGGGTGACAGCGGCGGCGGGCAGGCCATAGGTCGAGCCGATCCACCCCGCCAGCGGATAGGTGACAAGCCAGGCGGCATGCGACAGCGCAAACTGCGCCGCGAATACGGCAGGGCGGTCCTCGGCCCGTGCCGAGCGGTTCAGGATGCGGCCGATGGGGGTCTGTGTCAGCGAAAACCCGAAACCCACGAGCGCCCAGAGAGCCAGCAAAAAGCCAAGGTTGTCGGCAGCCGATGTTGCAGCGACGCCCGCCACCATCAGCGCGGCCCCTGAAATCATCACCGGGCGGTCGGCAAAGCGGTCAAGGATGCGCGGCAAAAGGAAGGCCGCCAGCATGGACCCGGCGCCGAAGGCCGCAAATGCCAGAGCTACCTGCGGCTCGCCCAGTCCGAGCCTTGCCTGAACCAGGACGACCGTGTTGACATAGACCATCGCCCCCGCTGCGGCGACCGACATCTCCATCACCATCAGCCCACGCAGCCGGGGCGTCGCCAGATAGATCCGCGCGCCCTTGGTGACGCCGGCCCAGAAACCCTCCGGCTCGCCCACCGCGCGGACAGGCAGGGCGACCGTCGCCACGAGGATCGCAGAAGCGACAAAGCCGGCGACTGTGCCGGCGAAGAGGACGGGAAACGTCACAATGGTCAGCAAGGCTGCGGCCAGCATCGGGCTGGCAAGCTGCTCCAGATCCTCGGTCAGCCGCATGAGCGAGAGGGCTTTGGTATAGTCCTTCTCTTCCGACAAGACGTCGGGGATGGTCGCCTGGAAGGCAGGGGTGAACCCGGCCGAGGCCGCCTGCAGGAAGAAGATCAGCACGTAGATCTGCCAGACCTCGGTCACGAAGGGCAGGAACAGAACGACCCCCGCGCGCACAAGGTCAAGCGCCACGAGGAAGGCCCGGCGCGGCAGGCGTTCGGCGACGACAGCCGCCACCGGGGCCAGCGTGACATAGGCCACCATCTTGATGGCGAGTGCCGTACCCAGCACCAGACCGGCATCCTCACCCGCAAGCTGCCAGGCCAGAAGGCCAAGCGCCACCGTGGCCAGCCCGGTGCCGATCAGGGCGATCAGCTGAGCCGCGAACAGGTGTCGGAAGGTCCGTTCGGCAAGAACGTTCAGCATGGATGCTTCCTTCAGAGGAGTTTCGTCATGGCCCTGATCTCGGCCAGATCGTCCGGGCCCGTATGGCCAAGGCAATGGTCGATGTGATCATGGATCAACCTGCGCTTTGCCTCACTCACTGCGCGCTCGACGGCCAGCAGCTGGGTGGCGATGTCCGGGCATGGCGCCCCGGCTTCGATCATGCCGATCACATGGCGCAGATGGCCATCAGCACGCTTCAGGCGCGTCACGATGGCCGGATGGGTTGCATGCAGGTGCTCTTGTGTCATGAACTGAGCCTAACCCCCCTAGGGGGATAGAACAACAGCGAAGTCGGCCCGTGCGGGGGGAGGCGATCTCTGGGCAGAAGTGTGGCCAAAGTGCCTGCGCCAAAGACAACAAACCTTCAACATCGCTGACAGGCCGTCTGCAGGTCGGGTCTCCAGATTGGCGTCATGTCAGCGACGGTCGCTGCTCAAGTCAAGGGATGGAGAAATGGAAACCAGACCCAAGTCGCGCTTTGCCGCCCTCTGCGGCCAATGGCTTCTTGCGGGCTACGACTGGTCGGAGCGGTTCACGACTGAATGAAATCCGCTTTTGCTCTTCGAACCGATGCAACGGTCTGTCAAATGCCAGAGAACTTCGGTGTGAAAGCGCACTACTTGAATGCAATCACAGCATCGTGATATGCGGGGGAAACGGTGGAGATCCAGTCATTTGCCGGATCATGTGACTTTTTATGTGAACGGGCCCGCGAGGCTGCTCAAGGCATGCATCATTTCGGATGCCTTCTTTCCTGACACGCCGACGTCGCTCATCCTGCTCGATCAGTTCGGCTATGATTACAGTCGGCTGCTGCCGCATGTGAGACAGAAGTTCGAGCGCATCACCTTCTTTCGTGCCGCCGAACGGTCCTATTCGCATGTCGGCCAGTTTGTAGGAACTTACGTCCGCCGGTACCAGGAACTGGAGTCCCAGTTCGCGCCGAACGGGCATGTCGTCCTGTTCGGACTGCGGTCGCCGATCCAGAAATTCATCATCCGCTGCAACCGCAAGCTCGGCAACAGTATCGACATCTATGCCGAAAGCATCATGATCGACCGATACTTCGACAGCAGGTTCCGGCGCGACAATCCGGTCAAGAGATACCTGCGCCGATGGTTGTCAGAGGCCTTCGACTATCAGCATGAGTATGACCGCTTCTTCGTACACGTTCCCGAGCTTTACGCCGACGCGCCCCAGTCCACCAAGATCCGCAAGATGCCGTCCTTGTTTCGATTGGCGAGCGCGCACAAGTACCTGGACCTGCTTCTGCGTGACGTCGATCTGGAGGGACTGGACAAGTTCGACACGGTTCTGATCGGACAGCCGCTGTCGAATTTCGACGGGTTCGTGTCTCCGCAGGCCGAGGAGGAGATTTTGCGCCGCATCATCGGCGATCGCCGGGTACTGGTATTGCCGCATCCGAACGAACGATTGGACCAGCACAACAAATACGCCGTTCTGCCGCAGGCGCGGGTCATGGCGAGGGGGTTGCCGAACGATCTGATCTGCCAACACCTGCGCCCGGCGAAGACGATCACCTACGCCTCGACCATGGGGATCGAATACGCGCTCTCGAACCCTGAGTCCGCAAACCTCTTCTACCCAGTGCTGCCGCCGAGCCTGGATCTGTTGAAACGCTACGAGCAACACGTCCCGAACATGGTTGTAGACGACAACTGTGTCATTCCCGGTGCCGGAGCGCAGCTTTCATAACTGGCTGGTCTGTTCAGTAATCCCAACGGCCGGCGGCGGGAAACGAAGTGTTGTCTAGGTTTATCTTGCTTTATCCGGCGTCAGCGTGAAGAAAAGAGCGGAGCTATGGAGCGAGTTTCGCGCACCGTCACGGCAATTGGACCGGAGCATTTGGACAAGACTTCACCAAGACTGAACTGGGTCTGCCCACGCTGCCGTGGCGTGCTTGCGAAAGCGCCGGAAAGCTATCGCTGCGAAGCCTGCGCGGGCAACTATCCGATTGTTGCCGAGATGCCGGATTTCCGCATCGATCAGCCAGCATGGATCGACTTCGGACGCGACCGGGACCGGGCCTTTGCCATTGACGAGATCGTGCGGCGGGACGGACTCGAAGCAGCAATATTCGACGTCTTCAAGACCTCGCGCAGGTTCGCAGAGCAAAAGTGCCACTTCCGGACCAGACAGGTCCAGGCAGGAGCGGACAAGTACACTCTTCAACTCGACGGCTGGCTTGCCGATATCCAGGCCGATCCGGTGATTGAGGTCGGGATTGGCCCAGGCCAGCTTGCCGTTGCGCTGGCGCGGCGCGGCTACGTCCCCCACGGCATCGACGTGTCGATGGAGTGGCTGGCCGTCGCCAAACACTGGGTTCGCGAGCAGGGTGTGGAGCCGGTCTTCGCTGGCGCGATGGCCGAGGGGCTACCCTTGCCGGACGCATCGGTCAGGTCCTATGTCTCGCTCGATGTGATCGAGCATGTCGGCGATCAGGGGCACTATCTCGCTGAAATGACCCGGATTCTGAAGCCGGGCGGCCATTTCGCCCTTGTCACGCCAAACCGCTACAGTCTCTCGCCGGAGCCCCATGTCGGGGTCTGGGGCGTGGGCTACCTGCCGCGACCGCTTCAGGCGAAATGGGTGCGGATGCGGGCCGGTGTTTCCTACGATTTCAACCGATTGCTCAGCGTCTGGGAACTGCAGAAGCTGTTTCGCGAGAGCGGCGGGCTGGTACCGCAGATCGACTTCCCGGAGATCGCCGAGGCTGAGATATCGCTCTTTGGGCCCGGCAAGGCCAAGCTTGCGCGGCTTTACAACCAGCTGTCGCGGACCGCTCTGTTCCGTCTGATTGCGCCGCTCGGTGGCGCCTATTACCGCGTCACCGGTCGCAAGCCCGTCGAATTGGCGGCTGCCGAATGATCTTCGTCGGGGGCATCCAGGTTCTGATCCTTCTGATCGCGCTCGTCAGGGGCAAGGCTTTGGCCATCATGCTTGGTCCCGAGGGCGTTGGTGTGATCGGCACGGTCGACCAGTTCATCATCACCGTCGCGCAGGTCTGCGCGCTTGGCCTACCCTTTGCGGCAATGAAGTCCATGTCTGCCGCGCATTCCCAGGGCGAGGAGGCCTTTCGCAGGACTTTCGCTGTCTTCGCGCGAATTCTCCTTTCGATCTCCCTTGTGGTCGCTGTTGTGGCGTCAAGTTCGGAACTCCTGGCCCACACCGTCTTCAGTGGCCTGAGCGAATACCGTGACGTGCTTGTGCTGGCGCTCTTCGCTGTGCCATCGATGATCCTGACGATCCTGATCGCGCAAACCTTCGCATCCGCTCAGATGCCGAAGGCCGCTTCCGTCTACAACCTCATCTTCGCCCTGGTGCTCGCCGTTGCAGCACTCGTCGGTGCAGCGTTGGGCGGGGTTTGGGGGTTCTATTTCGGAACGGTGCTGGCCGGCGTCGCCGTGCTCGTCGTCGCCTTCCTGTGGTTGCGCCGGAAAATGGGGCTCGGCCCTCTCGACAGAGCGACACCTGTCTGGCGCGAGATGAGCGGCAAAAGGCTTGTCGTGGATACAGCGGTTTCGGCCTACGCCAACCTCGTTTCCGCCTCTGCCCTGCTGCTTCTGGTCCGTTACGTCGTCCTCCGGTCGGAAGGCGAGGCGGAGGTCGGCTTGCTTCAATCCGCACTTGGAGTGGCGCTCAGCGCAGGTTCGATTCTGGCGACGCTTTCGGCGCTTTACCTCGCTCCTTCGCTGAATCGCAAAGCGCTGCCGGACGAAAAGTTCCGCAGCGCTGCATCCTTCGCCAATACCGCAGCCTTCTACGTTGTGCTTGGCGGCGTCCCGGTCGCACTATTCCCCGGACTCGTGTTGACGATCCTCTATACCGGCGCCTTCACCGGCGCCGCACTGATGCTGATCCTGTGTCTTATCTGGCAGGGACTGTCGCTGGTGATGACAACCTATTCGCACCTGCTCGTCGGCATCGACAGGCCGCTGACAGTGACGGTGACGACCCTTGTGTCCGTTGCGATCGGAATCGCGGCGGTCTTTTTTCTTGTGGAGCATTGGGGGGCCGTCGCGGCACCCTTGGCGCTTATCCTCACGGTCGTGGTCCGGGCTGGTCTGATCGCCGCCCTTCTCGTTGCGCAGAATGCCATGCCGATGCCCTGGGGTGTGCTTGCGCGCTACGTGTTTGTCACTGCGGCGATTGCTGGTGCGGCCTATCTCTTCGACATGTCGGTCACAGTCCCGGATGCGGCCGGCTTCGCCCTTCGCGGGCTCTACGCGCTTGCCGTGACCGGGCTGATGTGGGCCTGGAACCGCGCTTAGAAGAGCGCGTCGCAGGCCCGCCCCGGTCCGGCCCAGGACCCGACCGCCTCGCCCGCCGACCAGGCGAGGCACAACGCCGCGAGCGCGCCGAGAGTGCCGAGACCGGGCCAGCCGTCGCGGCAGGCAGAACGCATGTGCCGGGCGATCAGCAGGGCAGGAACCGCAGGCGCGCCCAGCCGGTAGCGCCACCTCTGCGCCCTAGCGGCGAGCGCCGCACGGGTGCCACCGAAACATCGGGCATAGCGGTAGCGACTGGCCAGCAGCGCGCCAAGCCGGTAGCGGGTGTGCATCCGGACCTGCATTTCGGGCACCATCACCAAGGCGGTTCCATTCTCCTGCAGCCGCTTCTGGCAGAAGGGCTTGTTCAGCCCTTCGGCGGCGAGAATGTCGCCGCAGAACTTCCTGAGACTGCCTGCGGGCAGGATCATGTTGTTGCCGGAAAGGTCGCGCGTGGCGCCCTGCGCGATCACCTCCGGCCGGAAAGCGGCGTATTCGAAGATCTGGGCTGCCCGGTCTGCTGCCGAGCCGGAAGCGGATGTCACCGAACCGCTCAGCGCCGCGCCGGGGTATCTGCCAAGCGCCGCAAGCGCCGCGCCGATCCAGCCCGGCAGAGGCACGGCCTTCGGCTCAAGAAAGGCGAGCGCCCGGCCACGCGCGACGGCGGCGCCCTCCGCCTTCAGCCGGGGCATGTTCAGGCCGGGCCGCAAGAGCGTTGCAACTCCGGTCCGGCCGGGCACCGTGGCCGCGCCAGGCCGGCCATCGACGAGAAGCACCTCGACCTCCGCGATCTGCGGTTCCGCTGCCAGGGCCGCCAGCACCGCATCCGGCGTTTCGGCCGGGTGGCGCACGATCAGGATGATGCTCAGCCACGGACCGGCCGCGGTGTCGGCGCGCGTGCCCATCAGGGCGCATTCTCCAGCGTCACGCGGCTGCCGGTCTCGGCGGAGCGGTAGACCGCTTGAGCGATCTCGATCGACCGGAACCCGTCGACCGCGCTGGCGATCGGCCCGGCTGGCGCACGGCCTTGGGTCAGGGCGATGAAATCGGCCATCTCCTCCATCAGGGTTTGTACTGCCGTCGACTGCCAGCCCCGGAACTTCTCGGCGAAGATCGTCGGCAGATAGAAGTTCCGCCGTTTGCGACGTGCACCGCCGGGGCGATCCATCGTAACTTCCATGAAATGCATCGGCGCGTAATAGGCCCGCGCCATGCCCCGCGTTCCATAGGCCTCGACGTAGAAGTGGTAGCCTTTCCACTCCGTCCAGCTGGCCGCGACGCTGCCGATGGTTCCGTCCATCCCGCCGAGCAGGGCCATGCCGTTGTCCTCGACCCGGTCGAGCTGCCAGGTCTTGTCCTGGGTCCGCCCGCAGACATCCTTCACCGGGCCCATCAGATGGTGCACGAGGTCGATCATGTGGATGCCGTTGTCGAGCAGCGCGCCCCCGCCCATCACATCCTTGGCGTACATCCATTCCGCCTTGAACTCGGAGAGGCCGGTATGGCCGGTATAGCCGCGCACGTGCGACAACTCGCCCAGACGGCCGGAGGCGATGCTGGCGCGCAGTTCCTTGATTGCCGGGAAATAGCGGTGATTGAAACCGACGGTGAGGATGCGGCCCCCCTCCCGCGCCGCCGCGATCATCCGGCGGCAGGCCTCAAGCGTCGGCGCCATCGGCTTTTCGACGATGACATGCTTGCCGGCCCGGATTGCCGCGACGGCGATGTCCTCATGCGTATTGGGCGGGGTGCTTACGACCACCGTGTCGACCGTCTGATCGGCCAGTGCCTCGTCGAGAGAGGCATAGGCCCTGCCCCGCCCGGCCAGGGCGGCGGCACGATCAGGCGCCAGGTCGAACACACCGGCAAGTGCCGAGCCATCCAGCCTGTCGATGGCCGCCTTGCGCAATTGGGCGATTGCCCCCGCACCGATGATCGCAAATCTCACTGACCTGTCCTTTCACTTCCAAGGCTTCCGGCGGGACGTTGCGCCGATATCTCGAACACCGGCCCAAGCCGCAACAACCCGGCGCGCGCGATCGGAACCTCGCGCAAGAGCCGGTAGATGCCGATCAACGCCCGCTTCGCCCCGCCCGTCGCCGCCGCCGCCCGTTCCGCCGGAACCGACATCGGCGCGGTCCTGACCGCAGTGAAACCGGCGGTTCGCAGTGCGCGCGCGATGCTGCCCGGTGTCTGCATCGACAGAAAGCGCAGCGTGTCGATGCCGCGCCGTGCCGTCACGTAGCGCCGGCGCAGGGCATTCGGGAGAAAGCCGACACCCCAGAGCCCAGCGGGCGGGTATACCGCAAGCGTGTTGCGGTTGGCTCCGGTAGCGTAGAGCGCCCCGCCGGGTTCAAGCAGCCGGTAGAGGGCGTCCGCCGTCTGCGGAAGATCGGGCACATGCTCGAAAAGATCAGTCACCGCGATCCGGTCGAAGCTCGCCTCGGGGAAGGGCGGTCGCGCGATGTCGGCACAGACGAGATCCGCGTGCAGGCCCTCCTCTTCCAGCCGCTTCGCGGCGATGACCAGCCAGCGCAAGGCAATATCGGTGCCGGTGACCGGCAGTCCCGCCCGCGCCGCCGCAACGACAAGCCCGCCTGCGCCGCAACCGGCATCCAGAACCCGCCGCGCCGGGGCAAGCTGCCGCAGCGCCTCGCGGCCGCGCGCCTCTCCGGCGACGACGTAATCTGCATACCTGCGGGCCATGGCGGGCGAAACGTCGTCGGTGACGCGGTAGTATTCCGCCAGCGTCTCGGCAAAGCTGTGGTTTCGCGCGAATTCATGCAGCCGCGCGGCCTTCTCGCGCTCGTCCTCCAGGCTGAGGTACCGGTCAGGGGCAAGGCGGAAATCCGGGATGCCGCAGAGGATCGGGTAGTCCGCGCCGCAGCCTGAGCAGCGATAGCCGTGCGTGTCCCGCAGAGCCGAAGCGCGGCAGCGCGGGCAGAGATAGGCGCCCGCCGTCATGTGCTGCCTCCGGTTTGACCTGCAAGCGCGTCGGCATAGCCTGCAATCTCGCCCAGGCACCAGTTTGCCAGGAAAAGGTAGAACAGCCCCAACGAACCGCGGCTTTCCTTCCGCAGTTCCGGCCGCGACAGGATCTTGCGCGTCTGCTTCAGCGCGAAGATCGGGAAGGCGGCAGGCGAGGCGGCGAGCATGGCCGCCCGCGTGAGAGCGGGGCGCCCCTCGCTCCGGTGCCGTCCGAAGACGCGCCCGTGGCGGCGGCGCTGGCGCATGAAGGCGCGGGCGGAGTAGCGGTTCCGGTGCAGGACCTCAAGGCCGGGGACCAGTTCAAGGGTCAGCCCGGTGGCGCGGAAGCGGCGGTGATAGTTCGGTTCCCAGAAGCCGTCCGCCAGCAGGTCCGCGCAGTCGAGGACGGCCGCGCGCCGGTAGATCGCATTGTCGGCCGAGAGGTCGTCCACCGCGCGCCTTTCGGCGATGGGCCCGGCATCGGCGTAGCGCAAAAGCTGGATCGCGCGCGTCACGCGGTCGCTGCTCTCGTCGGCGAGGATGGCTCCGCCGAAGGCGGCGGCCCGGGCGTCCGCGACGGCAATGAGCGACAGCGCCCGCGCAAGCCAGCCGGGCTGCGGCGGGCAATGTGCCGTAAGCGTCGCAACCCATTCGCCCCGCGCTGCGACAAATCCGTCGCGCCAGAGTTCGGGGATCAGCGCTTCGGCCCGGCCCCTGATGACGTGCAGATCGGGCCGTGCGGGCAACGAAGCCGGCAGGGGGTCGTCGGCGGCAATGCAGAGAAGGATCTCCAGCCGCCCGGCTGGGTCGGCGGGCAGGGCGTCGAGGATGTCCGGAAGATTCGCTTGCGCTCCCTGCACGGCGATGGCCAGGCTGAGGATCGGGGCACGGTCCATCAGGCTGCCCTCGCCACGGCCTCGAGCGTCGCGCGGGTCATTTCCGCCGCCTGATCCCAGGTGTTCCGTGCGGTCTCCGGGATGGCCCGGGCGCGCAGTCCGTCGGCAAGCTGGCGGTCGATGACCAGCCGTGCGATCGCGTCGGCGATGCTCTCGACGGAATAGGGGTCGAAGCCCAGCCCGGCCGCGCCGGCCACCTCCATCACCGCGCCGCCCGCCGCGCCGAGAACCGGCGCGCCGCAGGACATCGCCTCGAGCGCCGGTAGTCCGAACCCCTCCGAGAGCGAAGGCAACACCAGCGCCTGCGCCTCGGTGTAGAGGGCCGCGAGATCCGCGTCGGAGAGATAGCCGGGAAAACGCACCCGTGCGGCCAGGCGGGGTGAGGCGTCGCGCAGGCGGCAAAGCTCCTCATAGATCGAATGGAAACCGCCGCCTTTCGGATCGCCCGACATCACCAGCACGAGATCCGAGGTTTCCGCCCGCGCCAGCACTTTGTCGAAGGCTTCGAACAGCCGCACGAGGTTCTTGTGCGGGGCGAAGCCGCCGACGTAGATCAGGAAACGTGCCGAGGGATCGAGCCCGGCCGCCCGCCGTGCCGCCGCCCGTCGCACCGGGTCCCCGACCGGGGCAAAGACCGGTGACGCGCCTTCGCAGATCACGTCGATCCGGCTTCCGTCGATGCCAAGATACTCTTCCATTTCCGCCTTTGCAGACTGCGAAACGGTGAGCAGGCGATTTGCCGACCACTGCGCGAGCCGGCACTTCAGCGTCCATGCCAGGCGCGGTTTCCAGTTGGGAAAGACGAGTTCGGGAAAATGCTCGGCAATGGCGTCGTGAAATGTGACGACATTGGCGAGGCCGCGAGGCGGTGGGAACCACGAATAGACCGCCGGATAGAAGAGGACATCGGCCCGCGCCGCGGCCGCGGCGCGTCGGAAGGCCAGAACGTCGCGAATGCCGCGGCGGCCATCCGCAGTGGCGGCCTCCACGACCCGCGTGGTCGTCGCCACCCTGAGGACAGAGGTTCGCGGGCCTAGCGTGTCGGTTGCGATCCCTTCATCGCTGAGAAGAATGTAGTCGTTGTCGGCGTCCGACCGGCTCATCGCGCCGAGAAGTTCCCGGGTGAAGCGACCGAAGCCACGATTGTTGCCCCAACACGAGGCGTCCACCGCGATCCGCATCACTTCCAGCTCCCTGCACTCTGTCCCGGTCCGAGGATCAGCCCGGTCAATTCCCCCGCGCTCCAGGCCGAGGCCATGATGACGATCCAGGGCAGTTCCGGCAACCACCCGCGCGGCGGGCTGGCGGCGATGGCGGCGCTGGCGGCCCGCGCGGACAGGACAGGCATGGCCACCAGCGCCCTGAGCACGCAGCCGACCCGGCTGCCTTCGCGTCCCGCGCCGAAGATGCGACCGTGACCGTAGCGGGTTGCGAGGCGCGCGCCCTGACGGTCCGGGCGGGCATAGACCGAACCGAGCGCCGGCTCCTTCACCACTTTCAGGCCTGCGTCCTGAAAGCCGTGGGCAAGCTTGTGTTCGATGATCCCCTCTCCCGGCGCGAGTGCCGCCAGGACGGCGGCACGCCGCAGCGCCATCACGTTGCCGGGCGCGGTCGGCTCTTTTCGCCGCCCGTCGAAGCGACCATATTCCAGCCGCCCGAGCGCCCGGAACCGCGCCGGCAGGGCGGGGTCGATGGCGACCGGCCCCCAGGCCATCGCCACCTCGTCGCGCGCGAAGGCCTGCCGCAGCCCGTCCAGCCAGGTGGAGTTCGGCAGGGACGTATCCTCGACCATCAGGACGATATCAGCCTCCGCCTCGCGGAGCGCGCGGAGCCGGCGTTCGGGCAGCGTTTCGTTCTGCCCGGCCCGGCGCATCGCGCGAAGCGGCACCGCGGCTTCCGCCGCCGGTCCAGCCATTGCCGCCGCCAGCGCGTCGCAGGCGGCGGCGCCGGTCAGTTCCAGTACCACAACCGCATAGGGACTGCGCTGCCCCGTCATTGGCGCACCGTGCGTTCGAGGAAAAGGTCCCGCAGGGCGGCGACCTCGACTGCCTCTTCCGCCGTGATCGGGCATCCGGCGGCGCCTTGCGCGGCGGCATAGACCCGCGCGGTCAGCTCACGCAAGCCGGGATAGGCCGGTTCGCGGCGAAGCGTCCGGCCCGCGAGGTTGCCGCTCGCCGCGCCGAGCAGGCCGAAGGCATCAGCGAAAGGCCGCAGCGCCTTGGTGGCCCGGCTGGCCGTGCCATCGCGAAACCGCGCGAAGCCATGGAACAGGTCGGCGGTCCAGGTCCCTTTGCTGCCTCTGACCACCAGCGACGCCTCCGTCGGCCGCGCCGAGAAACTGAGGGCGATCCGCAGGCTGGCATCGCCGATGGGGGCGCTGAGCTGCCAGCCGCCCGGACCCATCGGTTCGATCTTCCAGTCTAATGTCGCAAGCCGTACTCCGGGCCAGAACCGTTGTGCGATTGAGACCGGATGGGGCAGGATGTCCGCTGCCAGCGCCGGCAGTCTCTCCGGGTCCGCGCCCTCGGCGCCTGCCGAAAAGAACGTCATCTCCACCTGAACCGGTGGCCCGCTCCGTGGAAGGCCCGCGAGGATCCTCTCGACCGCGCGCTGGAAGGCATATTGATGCACCGGGCAAAGCACCACCTTCGCCGCCGCCGCCATGTCGCAGAGTTCGCGCGTTTCCGCCGCGGTCAGGGCGAGGGGCTTTTCGACGAAGACATGGACGCCGGACGCGAGCGCAAGTTCGATCGCTTCGCGGTGCATCCCGGTGGGGCCGCAGACATGCAGAATGTCCGGTCGAACCGCCCGCAGCAGTTCCGGCAAGGAGGCAAATGCCGTTTCCGCCGATCCGGCAAGGCGCGCTGCGCGCCCCGGTTCGGGATCGGCGACGCCCACGACAGAGGCGCCGATCCGGCGGGCGGCATGGGCGTGCCACCGGCCCATGAGACCCGCGCCGACCACAGCAACTCGTGGCATGGCACCGGCAACGATCCGATCATCCTGCCCGGTCGCGCTCACGCCCCGCGGTTCCCCAATTTCGGAGCGGGGCAAGACCCGGCGGTGCCGCGGGATCGAGGCCGGTCCACCGTGCAAGTTGGATGCAGCACGTCTCTTGCCAATTCCCGTTTCATGACCAATGCTTTCGCCCGAACCAACCCAAGGGGTCCGCGTGAATTTCTCAGCAGACAGCGCCGCATCCGCTGAGCTATCCGTCATAATTCCATCGGTCAACAGCTATGACGACCTCGATGGCTGCCTGAAGGCGCTGGAAACCGGGCAGGATGCGCGGCTTGAAATCATCGTCGCCGACCGCCTCGGCGAACAGGTCCGCCACTTCATCCGCCGGGAACACCCCGGCGTCACGGTGATCGCTGTGGCGCCGGACACCAGCATCCCCCGGATGCGCGCCATCGCCATCGGGAAGGCCTCGGCCCCCGCCGTCGCGGTGATCGAGGACCATGTGATCGTGCCGAAAGGATGGGCGCGGGCGATGCTCGACGCCCTGGCGACGGCGGGCGAGGCGGTCGGCGGCACGGTCGACAACGCCGCGACCGGCACCTGGGTCGACTGGTCCGCCTTCCTTTGCGAATACAGTTCCACCCTGCCGCCTCTGCCAGAGGGACCTGCCGATTGGTTGCCGGGCAACAACGTGATCTACAGGGCCGAGACGTTGCGCCGGCTTGCCCCCGTCCTCGACGAGGACAAGTGGGAGAACCGGCTGCACGACGCGATCCGCGGCGCCGGCGGAACGCTGACCCGGCGGCCCGAAATCGTCGTCGGCCACAAGATGCACTACAGCTTCGGCCTCTACATGTCGCAGCGCTACCTCTACTCGCGCAGCTATGCCGGGGCGAAGTCCGGGAACATGCCGTTGTCGCGGCGGCTGCCAATCGGCCTTGCCGCCCTCGTGTTGCTGCCGCCGATGATGTTTCTGCGCACGATCCGCAACGTGCGCACCAAAGGCCGCTACCAGCGCGAACTGCTGCGGGCGCTGCCGCTCCTCGTTCCCTTCTGCCTTGCATGGGGCGCGGGCGAGGCGTTCGGCTACCTTTTCGGTCCCGGCAAGGCGCTGAGCCGGGTGCGCTGAGCCGAGGGCGCTCAAGGCTTCCGCGCTGTCACGATTCCGGCGCCGATCCGGTAGACCAGGCGACCGCCCTGGCGAAGAACCTTGCCGCAATCTTCCCAATAGGCAGCCTTGAGCCGGCCAAGCTCTTCCGGCGTTGCCCGCGCCATGAACTTGCGGGACCAGGTCGACAGGGTCGTCTCGAGTGTCCAGAATTCCTCGACCGTGGGGATCACGAACTGCCGGCCCGTCCAGTCGCTCGCCAGATCGGTGAAGCCCGCCGCGCCGATCATTCGCTTCAGCCGCGACACCGGATTGCGGACTTCGGAGGCCCAGGTCGCGATCATCTCCTCGTCGGTGGTGTGCAGATGCTCCCGCACATGGTTGACAAGATTGCCAGCGGCGCTCCGCTCCAGACCGCGGCGTCGCGCCAGAAGCGCAGTGGCGTGCGACGCGGCCCGCGCGGCACCGGCGGCCGACAGCAGCGGCGGACCGCTGCCGATCGCGACGGCAATAACTCCGCCGGGAGCAAGCATGCGAAACGCCTCGACGGCCGCGCTGTCGGGATCGGGAAAGTGGCTGTAGGCGTAAAGCGACACATAGGCGTCTGCGGACCCTGCGGGTAGCCCCGTCGCCGAGGCATCGCCCTTCACAAAGCTGACCCGGCTGTCCAGCCCGGCGGACCGCGCCCGCTCCCGCGCTGTCTTCAGCATTCCATCGGACAGGTCTATCCCGACCACCTTCGTCTCTGGCCCCGCGGCCGCGGCGGCGCGTGCGACAATTCCGGTGCCACAGCCCATGTCGTAGATCAGCTTTCGCTTGGCAGGCGCCACGGCGCGGGCAAGGGCCTCGGCCACCGGGAGGGTGTAGCGGTCGGCAAGATCGTCGAATGCTCCGGCTACATCATCGTAGCTTTCGGCGTCGCGCTGCTTGTAGTCGGCATCGGGCATGGTCTTCATCCTTGCATTGCTTTGTCGCGAGGCGGCAGGACATCCAGTGGAAGACGCACGCCGCCTGCGTCGCTCGAGTCGTAGGCGGCCAGCATCAGCGCCAGGGTGTTGATGTTGTCGGCTGCGTCGCAGGGCGGGGTTCCGCCTGTCCGCAGCGCCGCGACCATCCTGCCGAGGAGCTTTGCCGTGGAATGCGGAAAGAGGTCGCCGGGATCCGTCGCCAGCTTGCGCCGCCGGTTGCCTTTCAGCAGATGGGCCGAGGCGCTGGGTGCAAGATCAAGCTGCACAAACGGCTTGCGCGCGCCGCCCCGGATTCCGAAGGCAAGCTGGGCCTGCCCGCCAAGCCGTGTCTCGACGCAGGCCTGCGTTCCGTCAAGGCGGATGTCGAGATAGCGATGCGGTCCGCGCGACAGCCGATCGAGCGTGATGTGGGCCACGCGGTCGCCCGAAAACTCGAGCTGTATCAGGTTCAGGTAGTCCGGCCCGCCCGGACGGTCCGGCTTTGGCATCCGGGCCGATATCGCCCATGGCTCTTCGCCGAAGAAATAGCGGCAAAGGTCGAGCGCATGGGTTCCGAACTCAAAACAGGTGCGTCGTTTGCTCGCGCCACGCCAGCCCTCTTCGGTCGCTTCGGTCACGAAGAATGTCTGGTTGATCGAGATGAAGAGCAGGTCGCCGAAATCCGTCGAGCCGATCGCGTTCCGCGCCGCCTCGTGCACATTCATGAAGCGGAACTCGTTGTTGACGACCACGTGTCGGCCGGCCGCCCTCGCCCTCGCAATCACGGTCCGGCCCTCGTCCATCGTCAGGACAAAGGGCTTCTCGCAGAAGACATGCGCGCCGCGCTCCAGCGCATCGAGGGTAAGTGCATAGTGGCTGTCGGGCGGCGTCACGATGGCGATGATGTCGGGCCTCGTGGCCGACCAGAGTTCGGCGGTGCTGCGGAACACCGGAAACGGAAACGCCGCCGGATCGGCGACGGGGTCGACCCCGCCGACGATGTCCAGGCTGCCGACCTTGCGGATGGCCGGCAGATGGATGTTGTGCGCCGCCGCGCCCAGTCCGATCACCGCGATTTTCAGCCTTGCCGTCATGTCCACTGCCTCAGAGCCTTCCCGCCGCCAGGACCAGCGCCAGAACCGCAGCGCCAATGCCGATCCAGTTGCCGATCCCGGAACCCTTGAAATAATGGCCCCAGCCGGAGCGCGCCGGCCGTCCGCGAACCTTGAATTCCTTGGTCAGCCGCTCGGCGCAGATCATTGCGCCCAGAATGCCAAGCGCCGCAAGGCCAAGGCCGAAGGCGAGCCAGAGCAGCCGTGTGGGCAGGCCAAGAGCCGTACCATAATGCAGCACCCGCACCGCTTCGAACAGCCGCAGCCTGCCGCCCATCGCGGCAGCGGGATGGGTCATCATCAGGGTCATGTTGGCGGTGTCGGAATAGCCGACGCTGGCGGTCGGGCGCACAAGGACTGTGTCGTCGGCGCCGCGCACGGCAACCGGCTTGCCGGGGCCGTTGGGAAAGGTCACTTCGCTGACGACGATGCCGGGCAGCGCGCTTCGGGTCTGTTCGACGATGCGGTCGAGGCTCTTGCCGTCGAATCCGTCAGGCAGTGGCGTAGACCCTGCCGCCTCTACCTTGGGGGCCATCATCATAGGCGGGCCGAGCCCGACCATCTCGCTCAGGAAGACTGCCGAGGTCGCTATGGTGATTATCAGAAACGGCAGCGACCACACCGCCGTCAGGCGGTGAAGATCGCTCAGCATGGCGCGCCTGCTGCCTGAGAAGCGGGGTTTCCGGAAGTAGCCGGTCCAGAACCGGCGGTAGAGCAGCACCCCGGCGATCACGGTGGCGCCGAGGGGCAGGCTCAATGCTGAAACTGCGATCATGACGGTCGTGCGCTCGGTCGAAAGCGAACGGTGCAGTTCCCGCAGCACCTGACGGACGGTCACGGCGGCGCCCGTGCCGGTGACGGAGCCGGAGTACGGGTCCACCCAGACGAATACCGCGCTGCGATCGGGTTTCACGAGACGCAGGCGGTCGGCGTAACCCGCTCCGGGGAAACGTATAAGCACGTCGGGCCGCGCCTCGGGCATGGCGGCTGTCGCGGCATCGAAGCTGCGGCCGAGCGGCCCTTTGCCGGCCTTTCCCGGCTCGACCCGCATTGCAGGCGTCGTGAGCCAGTCGATTTCGTCCGCGAAGACCGACAGGGACCCCGTGATCGCGAGAAAGATGATCGCCACGGAAAAGAACAGGCCGAGGAAACTGTGGATCCGTCGCGCCGACATCATGATTGACCGCCCGCGCCGCGGGAACGCCGTCGCGCGCTGACTGCAGGAAGCTCCGCCCGGATTCCGGTCTGATGTTCACGTCGCATGGAGTGTTCCCTGCCGCCGCGCGGACCGCATGGCCCAGAGGACCGAGGCGCCGAACATGGCGGCGACCGGCCAGAGCCAGGCCACGCGGCTGCCGTAGCGGTGCGCCGGTTGCGACAGCCCGCCGCAGATGGCGGCGTTGGCAAGAATGCCGAGCAGCACGAAGCCGATGAAAATGGCGACGGGGCGCGGCAGCCGCCGGCTGGCGAGAAGCCCCACGGCAATCGCCGCCGAAACAGCGTAGAGAACCATTTGCACGGCGTCGGCGAAGGGCAGCCAGCCGGTCCAGGCGGTCAGGCGGCCATGGCCCGACCCGGTGAAGGCAAAGCCCGGCAGGCCTTGCGTCCGCTCCACGACCTGGTCGGTCTGAAGCGTCATGCCGACGCTGTTGAAAGCAAGCTGGCGGAACACGTTGCGCAGGAAGGCGCCGGCGCTTTCGAAAGGCCGGTCGCTGACGACGCGGAGGAAGAAGGCGAACTGCCCCTGCGCCACCGCGATCTGCTGATCCGGCGGCAGCAGATACCACGACCCGATGCGGGGGTTCCGCGCGAAGGAGATGTTCGAGGCGCTCAGGCGGGCCGGATCGTCCGAGAGGAGCAGTTTCTCATAAAGCGGGCAGATCGGCTCCGCTGTGTCGGGGCAGTTGTCGGCAAGATAGTTATAGCCGGGCCCGTCCTGTATCAGGCGGGCAACGAGGAAAGGCCGGTAGATCACCTCGGCACCACGGGATTCGCGCGCGGTGACCCTGAGAAGGCCCTGTTCGGCGACCCCGGCCCCGACCACCACCAATATCGCGAGCGG
>Ga0056913_1000214_pt1 | contig 77458 bp, 74 predicted proteins | sample EBPBio282013_DNA_FD_55170 | JGI IMG/M metagenome (GOLD analysis project Ga0056913, IMG submission 55170) | Wastewater treatment Type I Accumulibacter community from EBPR Bioreactor in Madison, WI, USA - Reactor 2_5/28/2013_ DNA (Hybrid Assembly) | ecosystem: Engineered > Bioreactor > EBPR >... | reverse complement strand
TCTCCGTGGACCTAAGTCCATAAAAACCCTCACAAATCGCACTTCAAAATAGAATCCGCCCGGCTACAATTGTCTATCGCCTAACAAAGATTATCGGAAATTCGGCGCGTCTATGGTTTTGCTGGAGTTAACGCGTCCGAATTCACTAATCCGCCGCACCCCATATGAGACTCAAGCCGAGGCCTTTTCGGCAAAGTATTCTCTATACAGACCCACCAGGTCGCGATCACTGCCCGCTATGAAGCGGCGGGTCAGGCTGATGGGCTTCAGCCGTTCAGCCTTGGTGTAGATATCCACGAACGGTGCAGAGCGGCGCCCCGGAAACAAACCGCCACGGCCCTGAATGGTCTCGTAAGCGTCTATATTCAGCGTGCTGATCCATTTCAGGGACTTATGCGCGTCCGACTGGGCTGCAATGGGATAGGCCCAGCTCGCCAGCGTGTGGATCTGGGCGATTTGCGCGCCCGCGATGTGGGCGAGATTGAAGCAGCACAGTATGTTGGCGGCCGCCTGAAATTGGAGGCGTTCGCGAACGTCGGGATGACCCTTGCCTGCTGCAAGATGGACCTTCGCGTTATAGAAGTCAGCGCACGCCTCCTTAAGCATCCGATGGGGCGTGCCCGAACCGACGTCGCCCTCAAGGTGGGGCCAGACCTCGCTCGTCCCCAGCCGTTCCCGCGCTAGGCTTCGGAGGCTTGCGGCAAGCTTTAGCGTGCCCTTCTCGACGAGACTGCGGGCCTTGCGGAGGCTGGGGTCGGCTCCCTCGGCGCTCGCCGACAGTTGATTTATAGCGGCTTGGAATTCGTCGTTGGAACGGCAGTCGAAACGGACCGCCAGGCCATAGAGATAGCGAAACTCGCTCAGAACGTCGTCGCGGTGCGCGTCGATCGACAGGGATGGCAGGGGCCGAATGTCGCCCTTCGCCCACCGTGCCGAAAGGCGCTTGGCGGTGTCGTATTCGGCCAGCGCGAGGCTTAGGCAAACGCCGGCCAACAATCGATTGGGCGAAAGGTCCTGGGCGGCATCGTTCACGGTGAACTTGCGCACGATTTCCGCAGCCTCGGTCACCGAGCCCCGTAACGCCTGGACGATGTCCGGGTCGTTCCGATCTTGGCTGTCGATCGGTATGAGGATCGGCAGCACCCGCACCACGTCGAGGTCGCGCAGTGCGGCGGGAAGTTCTCCGTGCTCGCGGGCTGCTTCCTGACCAAGCGCCCACAGCAGGGCCGATATATGATCGGCCTCAATGTTGGCGACGATGATTTGCTGCGCCGCCATATGGTTGCCGCCGGCGCTGCGCACGGCGTTGGTCAAGATCGAAAGGTGGTCGTCGTACCGCGTTCGTAGGGCCGGCAGCGCCATGAGCGCGGAGTTGGCGTAGGCCAGCCGCCAATTGTCGACGAACTCTACGGCCGCCTCTTCCACGTCCCGCCACTCGATCTGGGCGGTGATCTGATCCAGATCCTGATGGTGGTGCCAATGGCCGCGGCTATCGAGGCGGTGGAGCATCGAAAGGACGCGGCCGAAGGAAGGGCGCCCTTCCCGGGGATCGAGGAAAGCGTCCAGCGACGCCTTGATATCGGCGAACAGCTGCAGGCGCGCGGGGTCGGGCGAATCCTCGAGATAAAGGCGGGAATAGCTCTGCAAGTTGATCAGCGGCAGGTATTGCAGGGGATGCCGCAGCAGGTAGGTGTCTTGAGCCTGAGCCTTTGGACCGCTGGCGATGAACCAGTCGCGATAGGCGCGATGCAGGCCGCGGCTCGAGGTGATGAAGACCACCTTGCTTTTGGGGTCCGCCAGCGCGTTGAGGCGCCGCACTTCAAGAAGCGTTCGCGCATCGTTTTTCACCAGTTGCCGACGCCAAGGGCGAATCGCGGCGAGCCGAAACCGTTCAAGATCAAGGCTGCGAAAGCGAACCGCCTCGTATCCGCAAGCGACGCGGGCGGACCACTCCTCGATCTCGTCGGCTTGAACTTCGCTGTGGGCGTGGGCGTAGTGGCGATGCGCCCGCCCGGACACCCAGCGTTTGCGCAGCCGCTTGGCTGCAGCCAGCAGGTGCAACGAACCGGCGAACATCTCCTCGACCAGGTGGGTGGCGGAGACGGCCAGATCGAGGATCTCGATTTCGGTGAAGCCGCGGCGGGCCTTGTCGGCCAGCTCCTCCCCGTACTCTCTCTGGAGGGCGCTCAGCGCATCAGCGTCCGTCATCTGGCCGTAGCTGTAGAGGTCGGCCTCGAAGCGCTCGATTTCCACGGCGTGGCTGTCGGACACAAAGGCCGAAACGCTGTCCCGGACCTGCCCAGGCAGCTTGCCGGAGAAGAGATATTCGGCGACCTCGAAGGCTGCGGGCATTAGGGCCAGCTGCGCCGGATCCGCGCCATGTTCGAACAGCGCCAGAGGAAACCGGCCTTCTGACGCCGACTGAGATGGGTCAAGCGCGAAGCGCAGGATGTTGGTGTCGATGAAGTAGGTGATCTGACCGCCCTGCTCGGCAAAAGCGTGGTCATGGGCGTTGAGATGGGCGACATGGTGTAGGAAGGCCAGGTCGTTGATCACATCGGTCGCGGGTTGAAGGTCGGGCTCGCTCATGTCAGCCGCTCCTTCAAATCACGCGCGTCGACGATCTCGCGGATGACGGTGGCGCGGCGAGACAGCAAATCTTCCCAGGCTGGAACATCTTCCAGACGGTCAAAGTCACTAAAGGGCAGATCCATTGGCGTTTCGGGGGGCGGCTCGCGCATCCGCAACAGACCGTCCTTGGAGACGGTCATTGCCTCCGACCAACCAATTTTGATCTTGTAGTCGTAGTTCACCGTGGAGCCGAAAGCGGTCTTCTCCCGCCCCTTCTCGTCGCGGTGGACAAGCTGGACCCTGGCGAGCTGAAAGTCCGGCTCGGGCGACCCGAAGAGCAGTGTCAGAACCCCCTCATCCTGCGAGGGATCGCCTAAGGCGAGCCCTTGCAGGACCAGCTTGCGCTCCATGCGGCGATCCAAGGCGCGCATCAGTTCTCGAGCCGCATTGAACGTGGGAAGGGTCTCGGCCTCCAAGTCGGCGAGACGGGCCGACAGTATGGCCAACCAGAGGCGCGGGGTCTCGCCTAGATCTCGTTCCACGAGAGGCAGCGCCCAGGCGCTGCGCCATTTGAAGGGTCCCGTCAGGGCGCGCAGGCGTGCCTCAAACCGCGCGCGACGTGACCGCGGCTGTCGAGCGACGAAGGCCACCAGGGCGTTTTCGAGGCCTTGGTGAGCATGGTCATACGCGCCTGCCTCCAATCGGTGAAGCACGGCCAGCGCAGCCTCTTCCGACGCAAAGACGGTTGCGAGCCTAAGCAGGGACGACAGGACCCGGGTCGACGCTTCGATGTCCGCCGGCGCCACTTCGGCATAGTGCAGCGCGCCTGCGGTCGCGTCGCGGAGGCGAGCGCGGTCCGAAGCCCCTGTCACTTTCGCGGTCAATTCCAGCACTGGATCTTGGTCGGCAAGGAGTTCGAGATCGTCGAACTCCAGGCCGCTCGGCGGCCCGCGCTTGATCGCGATGCGATGCAGACCGTCCGTTAGCCAGGCCGGCGAAATCCTGGCTGGCAGCGTGATCATGCGGAGGCCTCCAGCCAAGAGGTGAGCTCAGCCTTGATCGGCCCGAGGCGTCCATCGACCAGAATGTTTGAAAACACCTCGTCATTGGCGGCCTGGTTCGCCGGGGTCGGCGGCGCGTCGTCCAAATCGGCGTGGGTCGCGGCATGGCCGGCATAGCGTGCGTGGGTCAGACTCGTCATCGGGATCGACGAGAGGGTCAGCTCAGGAGCGCCGTCAGCCAGGATCCTTCCGCGTCGCAGAGCCTCCAGGTTGGCCGCCGTCTGATTCATGAGATCGCTTACAGGCCTTGCCTTGAAGCGGCGGTGATAGGTCGCCTCGATCACGGTCGGGGCTGCGCACGCGGTCGGCGACGCCAGCGTGCAGGCGAACGTCAGCTGGATGAGCGGTTCGTCGCGTTCGACATGAACTAGTCCCTGCGCGTCACGCAGCGTGGTCGCGTCGGCGGTCGCGTAGGAATCCGACGGCGTCGCCCAAAAAATCCCGTACCGATGGGCATAGTGGGACTGCGACCAATAGGCGGGATTGGTGACCAAGGCGGCAAGCCGACGACATTCGTCAGGCGTCCAGACGTTGAGCGGCCTTCCGTCCCGCGGCAGGCTGGCGTTGACCCTACTATAGTCAAGCACCGCTTTGTCCGGATGATGCAGCAGATCGTAGGGCGTGATGGCCGTGTGGACGACATAGTCGTGACCCGGCGGCGTTTGAGGGGGGCGGCCGAACCTCAGCCCCAGGTTCACCGGCGCATAGAAGAGTTCGAAGAGCGCCTCGCGGGCCCGGCGCGGATCCAGCCCGGCCGGAAGAACGCCGCGCGCCGTCGTCCAGAAATCCCGGAACCGCCGATGATCGATTTGGGCCGGCGACTGGGCCAGTGCGTGATGAAGGTTGGCTAAAAACACCCGGCCTGCCGGCGATTGCGCCAGGGTCTCCACCAAATCAGTCATCCGCCCTCGCCGCCCCTCCATCGTGGCAGCGTTCGCGGCTGCTCGACAAAATCAAACTGCGTAACGCACTACCCTCAGGCTAGGCGGCGACGTCGACAACGGTCAAGCTCTCGTTGCGGTTTACGCCTTATTGCCACCCTCGCGTGCGCAACGGCGCCATTCCGGGCGAAGGCTGAGCCCCCGGCCTTCAGCCGCGCACGATCGCCTTGACCGCCTTAACCGCCTTAGTGCGAAACGGGTGCGGGCTTGGTCAGCACGACGGTGCGCCAGGATATGTCCTTGCGCCCAAGGAGATCCGGCTTGTCGCCCAGGACGCGCTGTTCCAGGCCCGCCAACGGCGCGAGGCGACCCAGCTCATCGCTGGTCACCGGATACATGGCGCGCCCGGCGTCGCCGGGACCAAGCCGCAGGGTCAGGTAGATCTCCCCGCCCTGCGTGAGCAGTGCGCTCAGACGTTCCAGCGCCTCGCGCCGATCCTCGACCGGCACGTGCATCCATACTGCGCTGAGCACGATCAGATCAAAACGGCGGCCCGTGAGCCCTTGCGCCTGCAGCTTGGGCATGGACGCATCCAGCCATTGGATCTCCTCGGCGCCATGCAAGGCGCGGCCCAGTCCGCGCATGCGATCGGACGGCTCGGCCGCCCAGACATGGTGGCCAAGGCTTGCCATGGCGGCCGCGTCGCGTCCGCTCCCGGCCCCGACGTCCAATATGTTCAAGGGCGCCGCACCGCTCAGCTTGGCGGCGAGATGGGGGTGGGCCTGGCCGAAATCCAACGCCTCATAGCGGTCGACCAGGTCTTCGGCGGCCCGGTCGTAGAAAGCCAGGGTGCGGGCCTTGGCGGTCCGCGGCTTGGCCACGTCCAGAACGCTCGGGACCATCATCGCGAAGCTGAAGGCGGCGGCGAGGCTGAACATGGTCTGAAGCGCGGTCCGAACGGAATAGGGCTTGTCGAGCCAACCCTTGCCTGGCGCTGCGACAAAACCGGACGTATCGAATTGTCGAAGCCAGGAAAGATACTCATCCATGACGTAGCGCAGGCGATGCAGGATCAAGACCAGGACGACATTGCCAACGCCCGCCAACCCGAGCAGGCCCAACTGAAACCACGGCGAGGCCTCGGCCTTGGCCACGCCAAACCACAGGCCGCCGGTCAGCGACATCGAGATCACCGGGATCTGCCAGAAGAGTTGGTTAAGCGATCTCAGGGTTTGAGAGTTCTGGTCGTAGACGGCCAGCTCGCGTTCCGTCGCGGTGCCGGGCGCAGAAACGGCGGAGGGCGGCGCGGGGCTGCGGGCCATGGGAGGTCTCGCGATGCAGACGGTTGAACGAACCCGCCGGAAGATGCGTGGAGTCGCCTACGCCAGCAGAGCGTGAGCCGAAGGATTGTTCAAGCCCGTTCGCCAAGGTCGCCCGTCCGCCCCAGGCTCGCGGGTGCGTGGTCTTGGCCTTAGACTGGACGCGCGGAACGAGCCGAGCGAAGACGCGGGAGCCTCCATGGCCCACAACCAGGGCAAACGCGTCGGCCACGCGGTCTATATCCACCGTACGGCGCGCGACGAACTCGAGGCGCCGCTGCGCGACGCCCTGGCCCTGGCCGAGGAGGTCGCCCAAACCGACACCTGGTCGGTGGCCAAGCTGATGGGCGACGGCGGCCGGGTGTCGCTGCTGACCTACGAGGACTTCGAACACCCCTTCCCCGCCCTGCTCGAGAGCCTGACGATCGACCTTCAGGCCGGCGCGGCGAACCGTCGGAGCTATCGGACACGCGCCAATCCGCCGGTGCTGCACCGCAAGGAGCTGCTACTGCGACGCGATGATCCTCGGCGGGTGCGGTACGGGGACCTGACGCGCGCCCTGGAGGCGCGGGGCTTGCTGCGCGGCTCGCGGTTCATCGGCACGCGTCAGGCCTGGGAGGCTCGGCTGGCATCCGCCGGCGTCAGGGTGGTGGACCATCAGCTGGTCGACGACGCGGCGGGGCCCGCCCCGGCCATGCGCCGTCATCTAGCGGCGATCGCCCGCGACGGATTTTCCGCCCCCATCCAGGCGCTGCTTCGCCACAACATCATCGGGCCGGGGGCGAGCGTCCTCGACTACGGCTGCGGCCGCGGCGCCGACGTCGAAGGCCTGCGGCAGGCGGGCGTCGCCGCCACCGGCTGGGATCCCTACTACGCGCCGGACACGCCGCGCGAACTGGCCGATGTCGTCAATCTCGGCTTCGTCCTCAACGTCATCGAACGACCGGCAGAACGGCTGGAGGTCCTGGACGCGGCCTTCGCCCTGGCGCGCGGCTGCCTGGCCGTGGCCGTCATCACCGCGAGCAACGCCCAATGGGATCGCGGCCGCCCCCTCGCCGACGGCCGGGTGACGCGGCGGGGGACATTCCAGAAGTTCTACAGCGATGCGGAGCTGAAGACGCTTCTGGAGGCGCGATTGCGCCGCGAGGCTTTTCGCGTCAACGCCGGCGTATACCTGGTTTTCAAGGATCCGCTGCTGGAACAGGCCTTTCTGCTTCAGCGTCAGACACGCCGATCGTTCTCGTGCCCCCGGCCGACCCGGTGGCGGACGCGGGAGGCCCGCCGCGCCAAGCTCCAGCCCGAGCTTGACGCCTTGGCGGCCGAGGTCTTGGCGCGCGCCCGCGAACCCCTCGCCGAGGAGGTCGAACCGGCCCTCCTCCAGGTCCTGAACGCGGCGAACATATCCGTACGCCAAGCTTGCCGCTGGGCGGTCGAGGCGCTCGACCCGGTCGAGTTTGACCAAGCCCAGGCCCAGCGCCGCGACGATTTGCGGGTCTATTTCGCGCTCAACATCTTTAACCGCCGCCAAGCCTATCGCGGCCTGCCCGTCGGTCTGCAGGCGGACGTCAAGGCGTTGTTCGGCGGCTTCGGCCCGGCCAGCGAGGCCGGCCGCGACCTCCTGTTCTCGTTGGGCCAGCCCGAGGTCGTGCGAGCCGCGCTCGCAGCCGCCCATCAGCAGGGGCTGGGGTGGCGGGACGAGGAAGGCGCGCTCTTTCTGGACGCCCGCCTGCTGGACCGGGCCCCTGCCGTCCTGCGATGCTTGGCCGGTTGCGCGCGTCGCTATCATGGCGACCTGGAGGACGCCCATCTCCTCAAGCTGCACCGCTTGGGCGACAAGGTCTCGGCCATGACCTTCGAACGGTACGAGAGCCTGCTGCCTGTGCTGTCGGCGCGTATCAAGGTCGATCTTGCTCGCCAGCGGATCCAGGAATTCGACCATCGCGGCCAGGGTCAGAGGTTGTTGGCGCGCTCCCGGTTCATGGCGCCGGACCTTCCTGACTGGGCCGCTCAGCATGATTTCGACCAAACAGTTCTGGCCGCGTGGCCAGGCGAGGCGCCACTCTACGCCGACGGCGCGATCGTGGCAGCGGGCCTGGGCCGAGCGGCCTTGGAGATCGTGGCCTAGGCGCCCTGCTCCAGCCGCAACCAATCGCGCAGCGCCTCGCCCGAGAGGCGAAGAGGCACCAGCCGCCCGCCGGCGGGGCGCATCAGAACGACCGATCGGCTGTTTTGCGGGCCCCGGCTCACATGGACAGGGCGGTCGGGCCCATAGACATAGAGCCGATCGAAGGGGGTCGCCTCGATGATCGCCGCGGCCAGGACGCGCGCGTCGCAACCAGGGATCTCAAGATCGACGGCCTGGCCGAGCCGCTCGCAGACCGGCGCGCCCCTCGCATTCAGTTCATGGCCGGCGTGCTGATCGACGCGGGGCGCGATGCGCCCGCCGATGCGTCGAGTCAGGGCCGGGCCCGCGAAACCATAGGTCAGGGCCGGCCGACCCAGGAGTTCGACGATCGGATCGAGCACGTCGCGCGCCAAGGCGGCGATCGCTGTGTAGGTCTCCGCCTGCCGCGGCCTGTTGTCGGGGCGCAGGCGGGACCAGGTTTCCCCGCACTCGATCAGGTCGCGATAACAGAAATGCGCGCTGGCGGGGGCGTCGAGGTCCTCCACCAGAGCCACGCCTAGGCCGCCGCGTCGAGGTTGACGCGGCGGACCAGGGCGCCGATCGAGCGGATCGACTTGTCGGACGCCAGATAGCCAAGGCCGCGATGCAGATGCAGCCGCAACTGTTCTTGCAAGACCTGCTCGTCGATGCTGAGGCCGTCCCGGCGGCATCGGGCCTTCAGCAGGGCCAAGTAAAGCTCGTGCTGCGGACCGCCGAAGACGCGCCAGGCGATCTCCAGCGCCGTCTCGCCCTTCACCGTGGGCGAGGGCTTGGTGCGCTCGGCCAACGACGCGCACAGGGCCCAGCGACAAAGCACGTTCATGGTCTCTATGCCGGTGTGGCGCTTTAGCCGCGACAGCTGCTCGCGGCCCACCTCATCGATGCGGATGGTTTCGATGGCCATCAGGCGATCTCCTCGACGCGGGCGAATGCGTAGCCCTCGCGCACGCGGCTCGATCGCTGGGCGGGATCGAACTCCACGGTCATGCTGTGGCTGATGAAGGGTTCCAGACGCGCGTGGTGCCGCGCGTCGATCTCCTCGTCGGTCGACAGCAGGATCACCTGGTGGCCGGCGTGAGGGAAGTAACCGTCGACCAAGCGCTGCCGGTGACCCGAGTCCAGACGTCCCAGCGGCGTGTCGATCACGGTGGGCGCGGTCTGGCCGGAGGCCTGGGCTAGGGCCCAAAGCAGAGCAATGGCGAAGAGCTGGCGCTCGCCGGCAGACAGCTGTTCAAACGGCAAGGCGTCCCAGCCGCCGCCGCTCAGGCCGATGGCGAAGGTCACCGGGTCGATGGTCACCGCGGTGACCAGGTCCTCCTTGCGCAACAGTCGCGTCAGGGCCTCCAGGACGAGGACCTCGATCCGATGGACATGGTGGCCGACGACCTCGGCCTTGAAGCGCGCCAGGGTCTCGCGGACCCGGGCCGAGTGTTCGAGCATCCGCTGGGCGTCCTCGGCCTGCAGGGTCGAATGCACTTGGCGCTCCATCGTGTCGCGATAGGCCAGGCGCGCCGCCGCCAGGGTCCGCTCAGCGGCCTCGACGGCCCTTTCCGCGAGCTCCACCTGCGCCTCGGCCTGCTGCTTGGCGTCGGTCTCCGCCTCGATGGCCGCCACGAGCGGGGCGATGGTTTCAGGCGCGGGGATCGCCGCGGCGCGGCGCTCGACATCGTCCTTGCGCGCCGTGAGCCCGTCAAGGTCGGTCATCAGGGCCTGATAGACCTCGCGCGCCGCCGGCAATCCCTGCTCCATCACCGTGTCGAGTTGGGACCGGGCCGAGCGGGTCATGTCGAGATAACGGTGGGTGGCGGCCTGGCCGGCGACCTTCTTGCGGTCGTCGTCGAGATAGGCGCCGATCTCATGCAGCATCACCCCATTGGCGCCGGCCGATTTCAGCTTCTGTATGACTTGACGGTCGCGCTTGGTCAGGTGGCCGAGCACGGCTTTGGCGGTATCGGCCTGGCTTTCGCGCTCGGCCTGGACGGCCACCTCCCCCAGCAGGTCCTCGACCATCATCAGCGGCGCGAGTTCGCCGGCCCAGGCCCGCAGGCTGCGGTTGACGGCCCCAAGAGCGCCTACCAGCTCGACGTCCTCGGCCAGGATCGCCTGGCGGGCCTCGAACAGGTCGCCGCCCTGGTTCTTGAACGCGGTGTGGGCGCGGTCCAACAGGAGACCTCGGCGCTCGAGATTGCGCTTGGCGCTGGCGCGGGCGGTCTGTTCGATATCGAGCCGCGCCTGGGCCGCGTCGATCGCATCGGCCGCGGCCTTCAAGGCCTGCTGTTCGACAAGGCTGGCGTGCGAGGCGGCCTTGCGGCGCTCGAACACGTCTAGGTCGGTCTGCAGCCGCTCGACGATGTCCAGGCCGAGCAGGGCGTTGACCGCGGTGCCGACGATCTCGCCCGACCGGCCCAGGTCCGCGAACTGCTCGATCTTCTCGCCGTCGAAGAAGAACAACGGCGCGATGCGTGGCGGCAGCATCTCTTCGACATATTCGGCCCACTGTTCAGTCAGGACGCGATCGTGCGCGCCCTCGACGAAAGCCTCGAAGGTTTCGCGCACCCCGCCCTTCTGGACCGACCACGTCCGGCGAATGCGGAAGCCCTGTTCACGGCCGTCCAGCACGCGCCGGAACTTGACCTCGACAGCGGCGCCGTCCTGCGGCGACGCCGCGCGGTTGATGGACCGGCGGAGATATTCCTCGTAGCTCACGCCGCCACGGAAGGCCTGGCTCAGGCGGCCGAAGAAGGCCAGCTGCAGACCCTCCAGGAAGGTCGTCTTGCCCCCGCCGTTGCGGGCCCCGATCAGGATGATCGGCTGTTCATCGCTCTTCGGCGTCAGATGAAACGTCTGCCGCCCCCGATAGACGCCGAAGTCGTGGAAGGTCAGTTCGTCGAGGATCATTGCGCCTCACCGTCCTGAGCGCCGTCACCCTTGCCAAGCGCCTCGTGCGTGGCCGAGGCCGCGTCGCCAAAATCGACGTTCACGTCCTTGATGTCCTCTAGAAGCTTGCCCAGGGTCCGCCGACGCAGCGCACGTTGGGTGGCGTCCTCGACGTCTTCGTAGAAGCCGCGTCGGAAGGCGTCCTCCAGCCGGTCGAACAGCTTGGCCCGGCGCGAGCTGGTGCGATAGCTGCGCTCCACCTCGAGCAATTCCCGGACAAGCTCGAAGTGGACCTGATCGCCGCCGGCGACCTTCTTGAGGAGGCCCATCTCGGCCTTGCCGAACGGCTGGGCGTCATTGAGCGGCGGGCCGTGGAACGGCCGGCCGGTGACCTCCAGGTGGATCGTCGGCAGGCTGTCTTCCAGCTCGAACTTCTCCACCACCCAGAGGCGGCGGATCTCCGCCAGTTCGTCCTGGGTGATCAGTTCGATCCCGCGAACGGTCGCGGGGGCCTTGGGATGGTTGCGAACCACTTCCTGGGCCGCGAGCAGCTGCCGCAGCCAATCCTCGCGCACGGCCTGCAGGTAAGGGCCAGGGATGTGGGCGGCCTTCTCGCGGATCAGCTGGACCCCGCCGCTCATGCGTCGGAAGTCACGCTTGTCGTGGTCGGGCTGGTCCAGGGCGTCGCGTAGCGCCAGAAGCGGCGCCATCCACTCCTTGTCCTCGTCGTTGCGGATCATCGCCGACATCGACTTGTCCTTCTCCACCAGGGTGCAGACCCAGCACCCGAAGCGGCTGTCGCCGCAGCTGGGCGTGGAGGTGTCCAGCACGATCGGGCATTCAGCGTCGGCCGACGCGCCCTGATAGAGATTGAGCAGGTCGTGGTTGTCGTGGCCCCAGGGGTTTTCGACCTGCAGCAGGAACATCCAGACGTCGTCGTTCGTCCAGTCGCCGATCGGGCTGTAGATGAAGGCGTTGGGCAAAGAGCCATGGGCGCTGAGATGCTCGCGCCGGGTCCCCTCGCCATTGGCCTTCATCCGCGCCGCCCGACCCGCGCTCTCGGCCTTGCGCACGCCCAAAACCACGATCGCCTCGCCGTTCTGCCTGACGACGTTGGAGATGAACGCGTCGGCGGGACGGATCTTCATCCGTTCGGTGCACCAACGAAACTTCGGGCGCGGGGCCGGATAGCCCCGGCCGATCAGATTGACCCAGAAGGTGTTCTGGACGTCGGGCGTCAACTTGTGCGCATAGATCGGCAGCCCCGCGGCCCGGGCGGCCTCGCCCATCACCTTGTGGGACTGGTCGACCCAGGCGGCGACCACGGGGTTCTCCACCAGGGTGTCGGTGGAAATCACGTGCACGGCCTTGCGAGCCTTGTCCGCGGGCAATTGCGCCAAGGCCATCCAGACCAGCTGAAGCACGGCTGTGGAGTCCTTGCCGCCGCTATAGCCGACCACCCAGGGGATTTCGTCGGACAGGTAGAGGTGCTGGACGGTGGCGATCAGCTCGTCGAGAGCGGTCGCCAGGCCGCGGTCGAAGGCGGTGCGGCGGGCGGGACGGTCAGGCGGCGTCATGGAGATTCCGATTCAGGCTGTCCTCGACCCGGCGGTCCTCGGCCGAGAGCGCCAAGCCCAGCTGCTGTTTGATGTAGTTGGCGGTCAGGGTGACGCTCTGGGTGGCTTTGGACAGCTTGCCCCGGACGACGGCGCGGCCGGCCCAGACCGGATTGCTGCGCGACCAGTCGATCTCGGACAGGACGCCCAGGCGATCTCGCCAACCGTCGGGGTCCTCGCGCAGAAGGGCCGCCCCGACTTTGCCGAAGGCGTGTAGCACGACCCCGTGAGAGTGGATGAGGTCCTGGCGCACCTCGCTGGAGGCGATCCGACCGCGCCGCACCTGCTCCCATTCCGGAAGTTGGCTGGCCACGGTCTCCCAGAACGCCCGCGCCATGGCCAAGGCCGCGTCCAGATCCTCGGGCTCGCACTCGCTCAGCAAGGCGTTGGTGGCATGGTAGATGGCGCTGAAGGTGAACAGCCGGCGCGAGCGCAGGGACAGGTTGTTGCGTTCGGTCTCGACCAGATCACGGAACGGCAGCGCTTCGGCCACCAGACGCCGGGTCAGTTCGGCCGCGTCGTCGCGATGATCATAGAGGATCGAAATCGAGGTCGAGGGGCGGATGGCGTAGCGATTGAGGTCGGCGAACATCTGCTGCGAACGCGCCAGGCCGATATCGCTGAAGAACACCACGGCGATGGTCTCGTGGCCCATCTCCGGGCGCTGACGCAGCGCCATCTCGATCGCCGCGCGGCGGTGCTGGCCATCGTTGATGATGAAGGTGCCCTCCATCGGGATCCGCAGCGTGCCAAGCTTCTGCTCCTCGCCCCCCGCCGGCTCGAAGACCAGGTCGGCGTCGACCGAGGCGGTGAGCGCCGAAAACACATAGCTGTCGGGGTGGTCGGTAATATACCGAGCCATTTCCGGCACGCGCGCCTTGTTCAATGTCCGTTGGGCGCGAAGCTCGGCGGTCAGCTCCTCCTCGTCAAAGAGGAAGATTCGCGGGATGAGCCGCAGCGGGCACATCGAGACGTAATACTCCCGGCCCGCCTGGATGCCGCGAATAGCCGGAAACACATAGTGGAAGGTGTCGGCCATCAAACTTGTCCGTCGCGGGGTTACGCCGCGACTTGGTGCAAAAACACAAACTGTTTGTCAAACGAGATCGCAAACAGATAACGTACCTTTGCCACCGCCCGCCGGATTCGTCCATGCCTGTCTACCTCGACAACAACGCCACGACGCCTCTGGATCCTAGCGCCAGGGCGGCGATGCTCCACTATTTCGACGTCGAGTACGGCAACGCCGGCAGCCGCACCCACGCCTTCGGCAGCGAGGCCAAGAAGGCCGTCGAGCGGGCCCGCGACCAGGTCGCCGCGGTCGTCGAGGCCGATCCGGCCGAAGTCATCTTCACCTCTGGCGCCACTGAGGCCAACAATCTGGCCCTGCTCGGCCTTGAGCCGTTCGCCCGCGCCCAGGGGCGCAGCCACGTGATCACCACGGCGGTCGAGCACAAGGCGGTGCTGGAGCCACTCGAAGCCCTAGCCGCCCGCGGCCTTGAGGTCACCGTGCTGCCGGTCGACGCCAGCGGACGGGTATCGGTCGACGACCTGGCGGCCGCCCTGCGTCCCGACACCTTGGCCGTCTCGGTCATGCAAGCCAACAACGAGACCGGCATCTTGCAGCCGATCGCCGAGATCGCCGACCGGCTCGCCGGTCATCCGGCCTACCTCCACGTCGACGCCGCCCAGGGGTTTGGAAAGTCGTTGCCCGAGCTGAGGCTAAAGCGCGTCGACCTGATTTCGGCCAGCGCCCACAAACTCTATGGTCCCAAGGGGGTTGGCGCCCTGGTCGCGCGCCGTCGCGGGTACGATCGTCCGCCGCTTTCACCCCTGATGTTCGGCGGAGGCCAGGAACGAGGGCTGCGTCCGGGAACCCTTCCCGTTCCAATGATCGCTGGCTTTGGCGCCGCAGCCCAGGCGGCTCTGGACGACCACGGCCATCGACGCGATGTCGTCCAAGCCATTCGGCAGCGCGCCCTGGCCGCTCTCGCGCCGCTGCGTCCGGTCCTGATCGGCGACCAAGCCCATTGCCTACCCCATGTGCTGGCGCTGGCCTTTGACGGCGTAGGCTCCGAGGGCCTCATGCTGGCCGTTCGTGACCTCGCCGCCCTTTCCAATGGATCGGCCTGTACGTCCGCGAGCTATGAGCCCAGCCACGTGCTGGTCGCCATGGGTCTGGCCAAGCCGCTCGTGCGCGGGGCCGTCAGGCTGTCGTGGAGCCACCTCTCTGGAGAGCCCGACTGGAGCGCCATGGCGAAGCTGATCGGGGAGATGTCCTATCAGCGGGTCGGGTGAACAGATCACGCCGAAACTCGGCTCGGCGGTCGCCCTAGCCGGTTTGCAACGCCTCCTCGATGGCGCGCCGAATCAGCGTCCTTCCGGAGCCAGAGGCGTTCTTGAACCTTTCGGTTGAGAAATCGATCTGCCCGGCCTGCGCTAGCTTGCCGACGAAATACTCCTTGCGGACGTCCTTGGCGGCGTAGGCGGGACCAGCCAGAACTCTGAGCACGTCGAACTGCGCTTGCAGCCCGACCGTCTTGAGGATGAACGACCCGGGCTTGGCCGGTTGCCACAAAACGTCTGAACAGGCGCCTAGGTAGTTCTCAACCAGCTTGTAGATGATGGCGTCCTGGCCCGCGATGAACGCGTCTCTAAGAGGAGCGGTGTCGCGCTTGGCCTCGCCGATCAGCGCTGACCGGCGCTTTGCGGAGGGCGACAGCATGATGTTGGTGTCGCGTTTGGGATTGCCAGTGATCAGGCGCTGGATGCCATCGACGACGACAGCGGTCGACACCTTCCATTGTGCGCCTTCGGTTAGGTCCGCCAAGAGGCGATCCTTCTTGGGCGCGACCGTGATGCGGCCGCGCAGAGGCGACGACGGATCGGTTCCCAGCTTGCGGGTCAGGAACACGGCGAGCTTGTCAGGCGTCCAGAAATCCTCTGGCTCCTCGGCGACGTTGTAGCCGAAGAGCTCGTAGGTGAGGCTGCGATCGACAGGCTTTTGCGTCGAGTTGATCGTGGCGAAGAGTTGAGCCTGCAGCGGCTTGGGAAGATCGAGAAACACCGCGCAGATCAGCTGCATTTCCGCGGCGCGCTCGAGCGTCTTCACTCCGGTGAACGCGAAAAGCCGGTGCTGGCCGTCGATGATCGCGGCGAGTTTTTCCGCCGTCGGGATGCGCAGGCGATAGTCGCCGTTCTCCGTCTCCACGATTGTCCATTCGCGGTCCGCATTACTGGTCTGTGATCCAGGCGGGGCGACCTCCGCGTCGATGTCCTCGGCCTCGTCTTCATCGACGCCCAGTTCGCGATTGTGGTTGGCGGCAAGAATGATCGAGTTTGGGAAGGCCGCGTCGGCGCGATCGAGATAGGCCGCGATCTGAGAAATCCGCTTGTCCTGTAGTGCGCGCTGCGTGCCCGCAAGCGTGTATCCGACTCCGCTGGGATTGAGCGCCGCGCTCATGACGTCGCTGGCGGCGACTTGCAGCAGAACCTCCGCCGGAATCACGGCGACGTAAAATGAGCCCAGCGGCTGCTGCACCCGTAGGGCGGACGTTTCGAAGGGAAACTTGACCATCGCTTCCTAGACCTTGAAGGCGGGATCAGCGCCTTGCAGCGTTCGGCCGGTGTCGCCGCCCGTAGCGGCGTCCGATCTCTGACTATGAAAGGTCGAGTCCAAGCCGTTGGTCATCCACCAGGTCCAGATCGCGGCGAGCGAGCAAACGCCGCCGAGCAGCAGCACGGTGATCGGATGAGTGGTGCTGAAAAACGGTAGAAGGATCGCTGCGGTGATGAAGGAGCACAGCAACAGCAGTGCGAAGGAGATCATCACCTTGTCGTTCGAACTCGTCGACATCAGGACAAGCTGCAACGTCGTGGAGCCGATCAAGGCCGGAAAGAAGGTGATGACGGCCGTGATCAACCCGGCAAGTTCCGGCTTCCCCTGGGCCAAGACCAGACGCAACACTTCCGCCCACACACCCAAGCCGCCGAACAGGACGATCCCGATCAACACGTAGACGAGAAAGGGAAAGCTGGTGCTCGGCTCGAGCGTCCGTCTACGGATCTGGTGGCCAAGGTATCGCCAGTCCTGGCGGTTGCCGGACGCGGTCGGAATATCTGACAAGCTTCGTCCTTCCTTCTCGTGAGCTCATTGCACAGAGCATGGCGAAGCTGGCCTAGCAACCATGAAGCGAACCAAAATTCAGACGCACTTCAGCTTCTGCTCGGGGCCGCCTGGGCCGCCCAACCGGCGCCTATAGCCGGTTCAGGAGCCGACATGTCCGTACCGACCAGCACCAAAGACCAGATCCGCGTCGCCGCCGCGAGGTATTAAACCTAGTGAGGTTTGACTGCCTATTCGCTAAGCTGACGGAAAATGTCGGGACACGCGCTTTCCGCGACCCTTGACCCTCTGTGCAGCCTAGGTTCAAAAGAACCTATGGTTGTATGGCTTCAGCTTATCCGCGGCGGAAAATCGCATGATTGAGCGCCTCACGGAACGCGAGCGTCAAATCCTCGACCTGGCCGCGCAGCACCTGACCTCAAAGCAGATCGGGCCGCTGCTCGGCATACGGCCGGCGTCGGTCGACACCTTCATGCAGGCGATCATCCGCAAGCTGGGCGTGGTCAGCCGCAAGGAAGCGGTGATCGCCTACATCGCCGCCGCCAGGGGGGATCGGGATGATCTCGACTTTGGATCATCGCCAATGGTTGGCGCCGGCGGTTGGCGACCAACTGCCGCCGTCACCCGGGACGGTGATCACGATCCCCTCCCCTTCTCGCTCGAGGCCTCACACGGCCACGAGGCCGGGACGGGGGGAGTTCAATCCGAGCGGCTCCGGCCCAAGGCCGACCGTCTGGTGCGACGGGGTCTGCGGTCCCCGGCCCGGCGACTGGTCGCCATTGCGATCGCCACGATGATCTTGGGACTCGTCACCCTCGGCGCCGCCGCCGTCGGCTACGTCCTAAATCGTTCGATCGATCGGATGCTGAGCGACCACGGCAACCACCCGACAGGCCGGTCAGGCCCCAACCAGAGTACGCTCAATGCAGAATTTGACCGCGGCGCGCGTCGCCAAGCAGCTGTTTTCGGCTGAGGACGCGCTCGATCGCACGCTTGGCGAGACGGCCAAGCTCATTTCCTCCCTGTGCGAGGCGCGCATCGCCAATCGACTGCCGGCCATCGCCGGCCAACGCGTGATCGGCGCCGCCGCCGAGGCCCTGGCCGCGCTGGAGCGCGCGCGCCGCAGCGTGCTCGACACCCATGAGGGCCTGGCCGACCTGCGCGAGGAGTACGGCTTCGAGACCGTCGCCGCCGGCGTCCTGCACAAACCCGAGGGCGCCGCGCCGCAGGGCGCGCTCGAGGCGGCGGCTTGAACCCGACCGCCACGTGTTCGCCTGGTCTCCCCTCGTCTTCGCCATCGCCATGGTGCTGGTCTGCGTGGCCGCGCTTGTTCGGGGGCGCTGGGAGGAGAAGGTCCTGGGGGCGGCCTATCTGGCCGCCTGCATGGCGTCACTGGCGGTCGAGAAGCGGCCCTGGACCGGACCTCAAGGCGCGGTGATCGCCATCGACGCCGTCGTTCTGGGCGTGTCGGTCGCCGTCGTCCTCGGGTCCGAAAAGCTCTGGCCCATCCTCGCCGCGGCGTTCCAAGTCCTGACCGTCGGCGCGCATCTGGCCTTCATCGCCGCGGAGGGACGGCTTGGCGCGGCGGGTTATCTTACGGTCCTGGCGCTCTGGAGCTATGGCACCATCGCTTGCATCGCCTGGGGCGCAGGATCGCAAGGCCCGCCGCCCATCGGCCTGAACTTTCACAAACTCAAGAAAGGATTTGGATCCGCCGATTCCGCCATGGCCTCGATCGGGTCAATGACGCACGAGCCCGTCGCGCGCCGATGCGACGAGAGTTCGCTTTTATGACGTGATGATTGCCGGCGTTCGCGAAGAATCCGGCATGCGGAGTGTTCGCCGCTTGAGAACGGCCTGTGCTTTGAGTGCTGTCGACGAAACACGACGCCGGCTGGTTCCGTGTCAGCTAGGAGTAGAGTTCGTGAGCAATGTGTTGTCACCGCGCCTGCGCCAGTGCCTGATTTTGGCGAGCAAGGGTCATACCGCCGTGGAAATCGGGTTCATCCTGGGCCTGTCGTACCGAACGGTGAACCAGTACCTGTCGGACGCCTATAAACGCCTGGGCGCGCGCAATCGGATGCAGGCGGTCGCCATCGCCATCCAGCGTGGAGAGATTCCGCCGATCGCGCCGGAGGACGCTCCGCCCGCGCCGTCGCCCACGCCCTTCATTGAACCGGGCCCAGTCGGCCAACCCGTCCCGCCCTGCGTCTAGCGCCGAAGCGCCTGCAGCGACCCATCCATCGGCAACGACCCGTCTCGGCGCCCCGCGCGTTCGAGACGGGGCCCTGCGCGCGCGTCTGAACGCGCTACCCGCCTTAAGCTTCAGCACTGAGACTTTGCGGGTGGAGGGCTGCACCGTCAGGACTCTACCCGGCATTTCCTCGGAATTGTCGTCCCCATAACGGGTTTGCAACGGTCATCTCGACTCAACCCGAGGCGCCCATGATCCCCGCCCATCTCCGCCACCGCCACCGCCGCCTACGCATCGCGGCCAACCTCGCGATCGGCCTGGCCCTGGCCCTGCTCGCCTCCGAGCCGGCCTGGGCCGGCGGAACCGGGGGCGGCATGCCCTGGGACAATTGGCTGACCCAGATCGCCGACTCCATCACCGGGCCCGTCGCCAAGGCCATCGGCGTGATCGCCATCGCCGTCACCGGTCTTGGGGTGGCCATCTCAGAGGGCGGCTCATGGGTGCGGAAGGGCATGCAGGTGATGTTCGCCCTGTGCATCGCGTTTTCCGCCTCGACCTTCTTCCTGGGGTTCCTGGGCTTCACCGGCGGGGCGGCGATCTGATGGGCGCCCCGGACGGCTATGAAATCGACTTCCACGGCTCGCTTTCGGAGCCTGTGACCTTGGCGGGCGTGCCGCGCATGACCGCGGTGCTGATCGGGACTCTGACGGCGGTGTTGGCGCTGGGCCTGCAGGCGCCGTGGATCGGTCTGCCGCTGGGCGCGGCGCTTTATGGCGCGGCGCTCTGGATGGCCAAGCGCGACCCCTACGTCTTCGACATCCTGCGCCGGCACCTGCGCCAGCCGACCCATTACGACGGCTAGGCGTCCATGCTGTTCCTCAACGAGTACCGCACGCGTTCGAGCCGGCTTTGCGACCACCTTCCCTGGGCGATGCTGATCGCGCCGGGGATCGTGCTGAACAAGGACGGGTCATTCCAGACGAGCCTGGAGTTTCGAGGACCGGATCTGGCCTCGGCCACGCCCGCGGGCCTGATGGCCGTTCGCGCCCAGCTCAACAACGCCCTTCGGCGCTTTGGATCGCGGTGGTGCCTTCACTTGGAGGCGGTGCGATCGCCCTCCCAATCCTATCCCGCCAGCGCCTTTCCCGATCCGGTCAGCCATCTGATCGACGAGGAGCGGCGCGTGGCCTTCGAGGCCGAGTCCGCCCATTTCGAGTCGCGCTATTTCGCGACCTTCACCTACCTGCCCGCCCCTGACGCCATCGGTCGGGCCGAGAGTCTTCTGGTGGAGAACCTGCCCCAGGGCCGGGGCGCGGACGCGCTCTATCGTCTGGCCCTGGAGGAGTTCACGGCCACTGTCGGGGCCGTGCGCGACATCCTGGCCGGGGTCTTCCCCTTGGTCGCCCCGCTCGATGACGAGGCCACCCTCACCTATCTGCACGCCTGCGTCTCGACCAAGCGCCAGTCCGTGGCCCGGCCGCAGATCCCGATCTATCTGGACGCGGTCCTCACCGACGACGACTTCCAGGGCGGGCTCTATCCGCGCCTGGGCGATCACTATCTGCGCACCCTGTCCGTGCGCGCCTATCCGGCCGCCTCCTGGCCCGGACTGCTCGACCAGCTCAATGCCCTGGGCTTGTCCTACCGATGGGTCTGCCGCTTCCTGCCCCTGGACAAGGAAGACGCGCGCCGAGCGGTGACCACGCTGCGCAAACGCTGGTTCTCCAAGCGCAAGGGCGTCCTGGCCCTGCTGAAGGAGGCCGTCACCCACGAGCCGTCGCTGCTGGAGGATCCCGACGCCCTGCAAAAGACTCACGATGCGGACGCGGCCCTGGCGATCCTGGGCAGCGACGCGGCCTCGATGGGCTATGTCACCCCGACCGTGACCCTGACCGATCCGGATCCGGACCGTCTGGCCGCCAAGGTCCGGGCCGTGGACGCGGTGATCAACCGCGCCGGCTTCGTCACCAAGGTCGAGGACCTGAACGCCGTCGAAGCCTGGCTCGGAGGCCTGCCCGGCCAGGCCTATGCCGACGTGCGCCGGCCCATGGTCAGCACGCTCAATCTCTGCGACCTCCTCCCCGTCTCGGCCATCTGGCCGGGCCCGTTGCTCAACGCCCACCTGACCGAGGAGCTGGGAAAGCAGGGCCGTCCGGGCGTCCAGCCGTCCCTGATGCACACCCGAACCAACGCCACCACCCCCTTTCGGCTGGACCTGCACCAGGGCGATGTCGGCCACACCTTCGTGGTCGGACCCACCGGGGCGGGCAAGTCGGTGCTGCTCAACACCCTGGCCCTGCAGTGGCGGCGCTATCCGGGCGCGCGGGTGGTGATGTTCGACAAGGGTCGCTCCTGCCGCGCCCCCAGCCTGCTGGTCGGGGGCGGCTTCTACGACCTGGGCCCGTGGGGCGAGGCGCCGGCCTTCCAGCCGCTGGCCAGGATCGACCGCGCCGAGGAACGCATCTGGGCCCAGGATTGGATCCTGGATCTCCTGGAGGCCAGTGGGGTGAACGCCACCCCCGCCCTGAAGAGCGAGCTGTGGACGGCGCTGGCCAACCTCGCCTCGGGACCGGCCGAGCAGCGCACCCTGACGGTCTTGGCCGCCACCGTCCAGGACCACGCGGTCAAGGCCGCGCTCAAGCCCTTCACCCTGGAGGGCCCCCACGGCCGTCTGCTGGACGCGGCCGAGGAGCGCCTGACGGCCCGCGACTGGCAAGCTTTCGAGCTGGGCGCCCTGATGGAGACGCCCGCGGCCCTGGGGCCGGTTCTGACCTATCTCTTCCATGTTCTGGAGCGGGGGTTCGACGGTCGGCCGACCCTGATCGTCCTGGACGAGGCCTGGCGGTTCCTGGAGTCGACCGCCTTCGCCCGGAAGATCCGCGAATGGCTTTGGACCGTGCGCAAGCTCAATGTCTGCGTGGTCTTCAGCACCCTTTCGCTGTCGAGCATCACCGACAGCCCGATCGCCCCGGCCCTGATGGAGGGCTGCCCCACCCGCATCTTCCTGCCCAACCCCGAGGCCCGCACGCCCCTGGTGGCCAAGGCCTATGCCGGGTTCGGGCTCAACGACCAGCAAATCGAGATCATCGCCGGCGCCGCGCCCAAGCGCGAATACTACTACCAGAGCGCGGCGGGCGACCGGCTCTTCGAATTGGGCCTAGGCCCCGTGGCCTTGGCCGCGGTCGGCTCGGCCAGCCCCGGCGATCAGTCGCTGATCGACAAGGTGCTTCGCCAGGCGGGGCCGGACGGGTTCGCCGCCGGCTTCTACCGCGCCAAGGGCCTGCCCGAGGTCGGCGACTTTCTGGACGAGGCCCGCGATGCGGCCTGAGCTCGACCCCCACCCCGCCGCCTTGGTTGAACGCCCAGCCGCCGCGACGCGGGTTCGACGCCTCACCCGCTTGGCCTTCGTCCTGTCGCTCGCGCCCGGAATGGTCCTGACCATGGTCCTGGCCCCGGCCCTGCGCGACCCGCGCCTGCTGCTGGCCGGCCTGGTCCTGACCGGCGCGGCGATCCTGGCCCGCCATCGCCTGGCCGACCTCTTCCTGGACTGGACCGGCGCGCGGTCGGACCGGCCGCCCCCGATCTCGATCTCGGAGCCCCGCCCATGATCCCCTCCCGCCGCGACCTGATGCGTTCGGGCCTGAGCCTTGGCCTGTCATTGGCGGTCGGACTCGCGGCCGCCGGCGGTGCCGGCGAGGCGTGCGCCCAGGTCACGGTCTACGACCCCGCCGCCGTGGCCCAGGCGATCAAGACGGTCTCCAACGGCCTGTCGCAGATCCAGGCGCTGCAGAGCCAGCTGACCAATCAAGCGCGAATGCTTCAGACCCTGGGCGTGGACGTCACCGGACCCTTGCGCGACATCGCCGGCCAGGCCACCGCGCTTCTGCAGCAGGCCCGAGGGCTGGGCTACCAGGCCGCCAACATCAGCCAGTCCTTCGCCGACCTCTATCCGGACGACCTGAGCGGCCTATCGGCCCGCGACCTGGCCGCGCGGCTGGCCAGCTGGGGGCAAAACAGCCGCCAGACGCTGCAGGAGGCCATGGCCGTCCAGAACCAGATTGTCCAGGCCCAGGGCGCGACGGGTCAGGCGGTGGCCTCGGCGGTCGGGGCCTCGCAATCGGCCGCCGGCCAGACCGCGGCCATCCAGGCCACCAACCAGCTTTTGGCCGCCCTCTCGACCCAGCTGACCCAGCTTCAGACCCTAATGATCACCCAGGCCCGCCAGGCGGAAACTTGGGAGGCCGAACGGCGCGCCGTCGTCACTAAGAGCGAGGCCGACCGTCAGCGCAATTCGGTGGTGACCCGCGGCGCGCCTCGCTTCTCCGGAGACGTCCTGCAATGACCAAAGTCCAGACCCCCCTCTGGCTCGTCCTGTCGCTTTGCCTGGCCCTGGCCGCCTGCGGTCGGACATCGGGCGAAGCCCGAGCCCCTGATGCGGCCAGGCCGCCGGCCGCCAAGCCCAAGCGCTGCCCCGACCCGGACATTCGCGACGCCAACGACCCATGCTCGGTCGCCTACGTCCGGCGCAAGCCCGGCCGCATGACCGAACGCGACCTCCACTAGCCGCCGATGCAGACAGCCTCCCCCTCCGCCCTCGACGATTTCCTCGCGCGCTTCACCAGCCAGGTCGGAGCGGGGTTTGGCCTGATCAACGGCGACGTGCGAACCACCTTCGCGGCCCTGATCGTGATCAGCCTCGGGCTGTCGGCGCTGCTCTGGGCGATCGACGAGAACGACAACGTGCCGGCGGCCCTGATCCGCAAGCTCTTGCTGTTTGGGTTCTTCGCCTGGCTGATCAGCAACTGGCATCCCCTGACCCTGACGGTGATCAAGGGCTTCACCGCCCTGGGCCTCAAGGCCGGCGGCGATCGGATGAGCCTGACTGACTTTCTGAACGCGCCGTCCAAGATCGTCTGGGACGGCCTGGACGTGGCGTTTGAGCTTTTGAAGTACATCGGGCGCCTGGCGAGCGAAGGCATGGGCGTGGGCTTCTTCACCCACATCGACACCATCCTGGTCACCGCCATCGTCATCATCGGCGTGATCCTGGCCTTCATGATCCTGGGCGTCGAAGTGGTGGTCACGGTGGTCGAGTTCTATGTGGTCACCCTGATCTCGTTCGTGATGGTGCCGTTCGGCATCCTCACCCAGACCTCGTTCCTGGCCGAGCGGGCGATCGCCTATGTTCCGGCGGTCGGCGTGAAGATGATGGCCCTGGCCATGGTGATGTCGATCGGCGAGCAGATCTTCACCACCTACGTCGTCTCGCCCGACCCGACCTGGCAGGAAAGCTGCGGCCTGCTGGTGGCGGCCATCGTCTTCCTGATGCTGGCCCTGAAGATCCCGGCGATCGCCGCCGCCCAGATCACCGGGACGCCGCAGCTGAGCGCCGGGTCGGCCGCCTCGAGCGTGGTGGGCCTGGCCGCCACCGCCGGGGGCTTGGCGCTGGCGGGCCGTTGGGCGATGGGCGGCATGGCCGCAGGGGCCGGCGCCAGCGCCGCGCGGGGCGCGGCCGGGCTTCGCGGTCTGGCCGGCGGCCGCGGGCCCTCGGGCGGGGGATCGCCGCCTTCCGGCGGCGGCGCTTCGGCCAGACCGCCCTCGGGCGGGCCGCCTTCCGGCGGCGCGGCCCCAAGCCTTTCTAGCGTGGTGGCCAAGGCCAAGGCCTCGTTCGCCGCACCAGCGGCCGACCCTGCGCCTTCGGCCGAGGGCGGCGCAAGCGAGGGTGGCGAAGCCGCCCCGCCGGCGGGCGGGCGCCGACGTGGCCGCGCGCGCGGGGCCGGCGCGGTCAGCGGCGCGCGGCCCTGGCGCGAGGACGCCGCCGGCCAGCCGATCGGCAGGCCGCAGATTCACCCGCCGTCGGACGAACCTTGAGCGCCGGAGCCCTAGCCGATGTCCACCGCCTTCCGCCGCGCCCAAGAGCGCTATGGCGACTCTATGCCGATCGAGACGCCGTATCATCGCGCCGGTCAGATCCATGACGACCGCGACGGCGCCAAGCTCGCCGCGGCCCGCAACTGGCGCCTGATGGCGTTCGCCTGCGCGAGCTTGGCGGCCCTGTCGCTGGGGGCCTATATCTACGAGCGCCAGGACACCAAGATCGCCACCTATGTGGTGCCGGTGGACCGCTACGGCCGGCCCGGCCGGATCGAACTCGCCGACCGCGTCTATCGGCCCAGCCAGGCCGAGACCGGCTATTTCGTCGCCGACTTCGTGCAGCTGGTGCGGGCCAAGAGCACCGATCCGGTGGTGCTGCGGCAAAACTGGGTGCGGGCCTACGCCTTTGTCTCGGGCGACGCCAAGGCGACCCTGACCCAGCACGCCCGCGACCATGACCCCTTCGCCCGGGTCGGCGACGAAGCCGCCACGGTCGAGATCGTCTCGGTCCTGCCGCGCAGTCCCACCACATACCAGGTCCAGTGGCGCGAGACCATTTTCGACCACGGGGCGGCTCTGCCCGCGCAACGCTGGACCGGGCTCTTCACCGTCGCCCACACCCCGCCGCGCAACGAGGCCCAGCTGCGCGCCAATCCCCTGGGCGTCTTCATCACCGCCTTCCAGTGGAGCCGAGACCTATGAGCGGCCCTGTCCTGCCATCGCGCCTGTCTGTCCCGACCCTGGCGGTCGTCCTCCTGCTGGGCCTGACCCCCGGCTCGGCGCCGGCCGCGCCCGACGCCGCCGCGCCGGCGGCGAGACCCGCGCCATCGCCGGTCGCGCCGGTCCGGGCGGCGCAACAGCCGCAAGGCGCCGCGGGCGGCGCGACCGTCGCGCGCGCCGCGCCAAAGCCCAAGCGCCGGCCGGCGGCGCGGACCCGCCGCGCGGCGAGCGGGCCGATGGCCACCATCGCCCTGGCCAACGCCCAGGCCCGCGACTGGCCGACCCCGGCGGCCTACGTCAATTCGGCGCTCTATTACGACTTCGAGCCGGGCCGCCTCTATACCGTCCACACCAGTCCAAGGTTCTTGACCACCATCGCCCTCAAGCCGGGTGAGAAGCTGATTTCAAAGGCCGCCGGCGACACGGTGCGCTGGGTGATCGGCGAGACGACGGCCGGGGCCGGCGAGGCGTCCCAGGTGGTCGTCTTCGTCAAGCCTATCCGGCCCGACCTGCGCACCAACATCGTCCTGACGACCGATCAGCGCACTTACCTGATCGACGCGGTCAGCACCGGCGGCGGGATCTACACCGCCGTCCTGAGCTGGAACTATCCCCAGGATCTGGCCAAGGCCGCGGCGGTCGAGCGCGCCTTGGCCCAGCAACAGGCCTTAGCCATCGCCGCCGACGTCGCCGTTGATCGCCTGAACTTCCGCTACCGCATCGATCCCAAGGACCGGCGGCCGCCGCGTTGGACCCCGGTGCGGGTCTTCGACGACGGGGCCAAGACCTATATCGAGTTCCCCGCCGATCTGGCGACAGATCAGGCCCCGCCGCTCTTTCTGCTGGGCGAGAAGGACCGCGCCGAGCTGGTCAATTATCGACAGAGCGGGACGTTTTACGTCGTCGACCGGCTGATCGACCGGGCCGAGCTGCGGATTGGCGAGGGTCGCCAGAGCGTCGTTCGCATCACGCGCCAGGGCGGTTCGCGGTGAGCCCGGCCCGCGGCGATGTCACCGGGGAGCCCGAGGCGCCGGCCTCGGCCAAGGCTTCGCCGCGCTCGGTGCTCGAAGCGCCGCGCCGGCCGATCGCCCGCTATCGGCCCGCGGTGATCCTGGCGGGCGTGCTGGGCGTCCTGCTGCTGGTCGGGATCGGCTTCCTGATCGCCTTCGGCGGCGGCCGCAAGGCCGCCAGGCCGCCGGCCGAGCCCCAAACCAGCCCTGAGGCCGCCACGAGCGCGCCGATCGACGAGCGCCTGCCGGCGACCTATGGCGACCTGCCCCCGCCCAAACCCTCGCCGTTCGCGCCCGCCGCGCCGGGGCCAGGCCCCGCTGGGACTTCACCTGGCCAGACGCCTGGTGCGCCGACCGGGCCGCTCGCCCCCGCCGCCCCGCCCGACGCTGTCGCCCGCCAACGGGCCGAGGAGCGCGAGGCCGCCCGCCGGGCCGGGCCGTTTTTCGGCGGCGCCCCGGGGGCCGCGACCCAGGCCTCCGCGCCGGCCGGCGCCGACCTTCCCCTGGACGTGACGGCCGCGACCGCCACGCCGGGCGACGGGGCTCGTCCCAAGGAGGCGTTCATCGCCCGGACCGGCGCGGCCGGTCCGACCTATGCGCCCAGCCTGCCCCAGGCGGCGCTGTCGCCCTACGAGGTCAAGGCCGGAACGGTCATCCCGGCGGCCCTGATCACGGGCCTCAACTCCGACCTGCCCGGTCTGGTCACCGCCCAGGTCACCGAGCCGGTGTTCGACCATCGCACCGGCCGTGTGCTGCTGATCCCGCAGGGGGCGCGGCTGATCGGCAAGTACGACAGCCGGGTCGGCTATGGTCAGGATCGGGTGCTGCTGGTCTGGACGCGCCTGATCTGGCCCTCCGGACGGTCGGTGGACCTGGCCGGCATGACCGGGGCCGATGCGACCGGGACGGCGGGCCTGAGGGACAAGGTCGACACCCACCTGCCGGTCTTGGCCCGGGCCATCGGCCTGTCGACCCTGATCTCGATCGGCGGGGCCGCGGCCCAGAACAGCATCGCCCGCGGCAGCGACAATCTGGTCCTGCAGGACGGCGCCGGCGGGATCGCCTCCCAGGCCAGCCAGACCGGCCAGGGCCTGGTCGAGCGCGATCTGCAGCGCGCCCCGACATTGCGCATCCGCCCGGGCTTTCCAGTGCGGGTCATGGTCGACAAAGACCTGATCCTGCCGCCTGAAGTCGTGGGAGGTCGCTGATGCGGCGCGACTCGGCCCGCGAGTCCGATTCTTCTTCAATTCAAGACGTTTATTCGCGCATCCCGGGTATTGGTCGGTCACCTTTATTAGTTCCGCCCGCCGGAATCGCGATCTTATCGTCGACGCCATGACGACCGCACGCGACCTCGAATATCACGCGCAGTACCAGAAGCGTCTCCGGGCCGAGGCCCGGGCGCGCGGCAAGGGACAACTGAACGCGCTGGTGGATAGGGATCTCATCGACAGGCTCGATGCGATGAAGGACGGGCGCGGTTTCACCAACCGCACGGCGGCTCTGGAGCAAGCGCTTCGCGAGTACTTCGAGCGGGGGCAATCGGAAAGGAACCGTGCCGTGAGCGCATAGAAAAACCCGGCTCGCCGAAACGCGCCGGGCTCTCCAGGTCATTCGCTAGACGGGATTGGCGTCCCGCCCGAGCTCTCAAGTCCTGCTCTTTCTAACCGAATCACCGACATCGCCGCAATCAAAAACGCGCGTTCGCGCGACGGGAACCTGTGCGCCCGCGGCCTCCCCAAGGAGGAGCAGGAAATGCAGACCGTCTCGAACGGGATCGGTGACGTGCGCCGTCTGGCGGACGCCCAATGGGCGGCCGCCAAGCTCGCCGACACCTACCAGGGGCTGCCGGAAGGCATCTCCAAGGCCATGCTGCTCGATCGTTTCGAGCGGGCCGCGCCTCGGCTGGGGCTCGGCGACGGGGTCGTGCGCCTGGTGCGCGCCCTGGTGCGGGTGACCGCCGAACAAGACTGGATCGGCCGCACCCGGCCGATCGCCTGGCCGTCCAACGACGCGCTCTGCGAGGAGCTGCAGCGCTCGCGCAGCTGCATCCAGGGCCTGATCCGATCGGCGGTGCGCGCGGGCCTGGTCCACATGAAGGACAGCGGCAACGGCAAACGCTGGGGCTATCGCGACGATCGCGGCCATATCCTGGAGGCCTTCGGCTTTGATCTGGCCCCGCTGGCCGTGCGCTGGGACGAGTTCGCCGACCTGGCGGCCGCCCGAGGCCTGGAGCAGGCCCAGCGCAGGCATTTGAAGCGCAAGCTGGGCGAGATCCGGCGTGAGATCCGCACGGTCTGCGCCGACGCGCTTCATTGCGGCTATGGCGGGTTCGACTGGCATGGGGCGGTCGATCAGGCGCTGGGCCGACTCCCTCGAACCCCCTCTCTTGGAGAGCTCGAGGCGCTGCATGAGACGTTCCAGGCGCTGCTGGCCGCCGTGGACGCGGCCTGGGTCAAGGCTCGTCAGGAAGGTCAATCTGAGCCCAGGGGCGTCATGGACGAAGCCCAGAAAGAACCTACAACCCAGCCAAGATCTGAAGGATCAACGTATTCATCTCTTCGGCGAGAGGTAGTCGAGCCCTCGGCGCGATCGGCCTCGTCGCCGTCGCCCGCTGAAACCGCGCGGGTGGAGGCGCCGGTCAGCGACGAGGTGATCCCGCTGTCGCTGGTGCTGGAGGCCGTGCCCGAGACCGCCGACTATCTGGACGACCTGGCCGGCGCGTCGTGGGAGGACCTGGTCGACGCCGTCGCTCGCGCAGCCCCCCTGATGGGGATCAATCTGTCGGCCATGCGCGAAGCGCGTGACGTGATGGGTCGAAACCGGGCGGCCGTCGCCCTGGCCACGGTCCTGGCCCGCTGGAAGGACGGTGAGATCAGGAGCTCGGCCGGCGGCTATCTGCGCGCCATGTGCGAACGCGAGAAGGTCGGGTGCCTGCACCTGCTGCCCAGCCTCTATGGCCTGAAGGACCGGTTCGGGAAAACCCCGCCCAGGCGCGCGGAGCGATGAGATGGGGGGCTTGGCGGCTCTTGTTCGCGCAAGGGCGCGGATCGCCAAAAAATCTGATCTGATGCGGGGGGAACGGCCCTGCTTATCCACCATAGAAGGTGAGGCCGCTTCTTCGACCTCCTTGGGACGCTAACAGCAGCGTCATAGCCAAAAGGACTTCAACATGAGCGACGAGACCATTTCGGTTTCCGAGGAAACCCGCGCCGCCCCGATGGACTGGGGCAAGGGCGCGCCGACCGCCATCCTGCAACGGGTGCACAAGGAGGGGGCCAAGGTGCCCCTCTTCCTGGGCCAGACCCTGGTCAATTCGATGCGCGACGTCGGCTATAACGACACCACCTCGGCGGTGTGCGAGCACGTCGACAACGCCCTGCAGTGGGGCGCCAAGCACGTCCACATCTATTTCAACCAGCGCAAGGACCGCGACAAGACCGCTGTCGACGTCATGGTCCTGGACGACGGCCAGGGCATGTCGCCCAACACCCTCCAGGTGGCCACCGCCTTCGGCGGCTCGATGGTCTTCGAAAACCGCAAGGGCATCGGCCGGTTCGGGGTCGGCATGAAGGCCGCGGCGCTGAGCATGAGCCCGGTGCTGGAGATCTACTCCTGGCAGGAGGCGCGCGCCTTCTATCAGATGACCCTCGACGTCTTCGAGATCAGCCAGGACAAGCGCAACCTGATCGAGCTGCCCGAGCCGACGTTCTCCGACAGCCTTCCGACCGAGGTCACGCGGATTCTGACCACGCCGCTGGTCTATCCGAAAAACCCCAACGAAAACCAGCGCCTGTTCGCCGACAGCATCGGCGACCTCTACGACAATCTCGGCCAGCACGGCACGATCGTGTTCATGCCCGACTGCGATCGCCTGACCTACAAGACGGCCAAGGCCCTGGTCGACAACGCGGTCAAGGACATCGCCCGTGTCTATCGCCGCTACATCGAGCGCGGCGTGAAGATCTTCATCAACAACCGGCCGGTGGAAGCCTTCGATCCGACCTTCTGGCGTCCGTCCGAGCGTTACACCAAGATCCTCGCCGAACTCGAGATTGAAGAGCGCCGAAGCCGCCTGGTGCAGGCCTGGGAGCGGATCGAGATCCCGGTGCAGGAGGACAGCACGAAGACGGCGCCTGTCTCGGTCAGGCTCTATCGCCTGCCGATCGAGGAATGGAAGGGCGCGATCGCCAAGCGGGTCCTGACCAATGAGCTGCAGGTCTACAGCAGCTCGATCGTGTCGTTCATGCGCGCCGATCGCGAGGTCTTCGCCGGCACTCCGACCCAGCTGATCGGCAAGTGGTCCAACAACAACTATTGGCTTCGCATCCAGATCGACTTCCCCGCCGAACTGGACGAGGCCATGGGCGTGGCCATGAACAAGCAGGGCGTGCGTCCCAAGAAGTACGTCTACGACGCGATCAGCGCCCATATCGAGAAGGAGGTGTCGGCGACGCGGCAGAGCATCGCTCAGGCCGCCCCCGAGCGGCTGAAGAAATCGGCGAGCGGCCAGCTGACCGAGGGCGAACGTCGCGCCAACGCCGCCGATGGACTGCAACCCAAGTCGCTTCCCGTCCCCGCGCCTCAGACCACGGAGGAAAAGCAGGCCTTGGCCGAGAACCTTCGGACCCTGGCCATGATGGTCAAGCGGCCGGGCGAGACCGAAGACGCCGCCTTCTCGCGGATCGAACAGTCGACCTACGTCACCCACTTCGTGCACGACGAGTTCTGGCCGTTCTACAATGTCGAGTATCGCTTCGGGAAGGTCATCTTGACCATCAACAGCGCTCACCCGTTCTACGAGAAGCTGTACAAGCCGCTGGTGGAGCTGGGCTCGCGGCCGACGGCCGAGGCCGAGGCCGAGGACGACGACGGCGACGCTGTCCCGTGCAACTCCGAGCTGGTGGTGATGCTGCAGCTGGTTCTGCTCAGCCTGGCGCGGGCGCAGAGCCAGCTGACCTCGGGCGCGGAGGACGAGCGCGGCGAGGCCTTCAAGACCCTGCAGAAGGAGTGGTCCGAAGCCATGCGTGTGCAGATGCTGACCACCTAGAAGACGATCAAGGCGGGGTGAACACCTCCGCTTGATGTGGTATACGCCTTTCGACAGTCGCTCAGGCCTGCCTGCGCGCCGCACCCAGCCGGCCCTCGAACAATAGCGTTCGGGCGTTCGGCGCGGCCCGCCGTCAGTTCGGATCGCCTGTCATCCCCAGCTCGGCACAGCGTCCGAGATAACCAGAAGGAACTTGAAGATGAAGGCTGCGGCCTCTGTCTGGGACGCCTACGCGCGCGCCCAGAAGCGCGCGGATCGGCGCCAAATCGATCCCTACTACTGGGCGGCCGACCAAGCCGCCGACAACCTCCTCGACATCATCCAGGCCGGCGTTCGACCGATGTCGGAATCCGCGCTCGAGACCATGTCGCGCAATTGGCGGCGCAATCTGGCCGCTACCGCGCGGCGTCGGGCCGCCATCCTCGAGGCGCACTACAAGCCCCACCTCGTCGAGGCGGTCCAGCCGCCCGGAGAGCCGGCCCTGGACGCGGCCCGCGCGCTCGAGCGGATCCGCGAAAGCACGACCTCGGCCGAGTGGGCCCTGCTCGAACGCATCGGCCTGGGCGACACCTACGCCGAGGCGGGCGACCCGATGGGCCTGTCGGAAAAGGCCGTGGAGCGCCGCGTCGCGCGCCTGCGCGAGCGCTTGCGCCTGGTCGCCTAGGCGCCAGGCTTCAGACCAGACAGGGGGATGCGTCGCGGTGCGGCGCATCTCCTTTTTGGTTTGAGGCCAAGGCCGACGAACGGGATCAAAAAGAGGAAAGGAAGGGACGGGACCGGTCGAGGCCGCAGGGGCGGCCGATGGAGAAGACCATGTCCCTTCGCACGATCGTCCAACGCCTAGGCGGCGAGCTGTACGCCGGCGGGCGGCGCGCCAACATCCCCGCGCCGGGCCACAGCCAGGCCGACCGCTCCGTTTCGCTTCTGCTCGACGGCGAGCGCCTGCTCATCCACACCTTCGGCGCCGGAGACTGGCGCCAGGTCCGCGATTTCCTGCGCGACCAGGGCCTGTTGACCGCACTTCAAGGCGCTGACGGCCAGGATGACGCCCGGTTCGTTGCGGCGCGTCGGTCCGAAGCCGAGCGGCGCGCGGTCGCCGGCCAGCTTTGGCGGGCGGGACGCGCGATCGCCCGCACGCCGTCCGAGCGCTACTGCCGCGCCCGCAAGATCAGCGGCCCCCTTCCCGGCTTTCAGGTGCTGCGCCATCACGGCCTTGCGCCGCTGTCGGTCTACCGACCCGGTCCGGCGACGCGGCCGGCGCTGATGGCCGCCATCACCGATCCGCAAGGGGCGTTGGCCGGGATCGAGCTGACCTATCTGACCCAGGCCGGCCGACGCACCGAAACCCTGCGCCTGCCACGCAAGACCGTCGGGGTGGTGCCGGCGGGCAGCGCCGTGCGTCTGGACGCGCCGGCCCCTGACATGGTGGTCGCCGAGGGGCTCTTCACGGCCCTGTCAGCGCGGTCGAGATTTGCCCTGCCGGCCTGGGCTCTGCTCTCGACCGGCAATCTTCGGGCCTGGCGGCCGCCGCCGGGCGTGCGCTCGGTGACCATCGCCGCCGACCGGGGCAAGGCGGGCGAGGCGGCGGCCGCGGCCCTGGCCCGGGCCCTGCGCGGCCTGGGGGTTCGTACGCGCCTGTCCCTGCCGCCGATCGGCTTTGGGGACTGGAACGACGTGGCCATGAGCGGCGGCGCCCGGGAGGAGAAAGGCGGGGCGGAGCCGGGCGAGCCCGAACGGTGAGGATAGGCCTTGCCCGGGCTCGGGAAAGCAAGACCATGACCACCTCGACCCCCGCCGACCGCGCCGAGCCCGTCCGCGTGCGCGTCCGCCTGGACCAGTTCGGCCTGGCTCCGGAGAATCTGCGGTTTGACGAGCCGGCCGACGACGGCGTGCCGCAATTGGCAGACACCATCGCCGCCGCCGGCGTGCTGATCCCGCCCATCGTCCGACCGGGCCGCAGGTCCGAACTGGAATACATGGCCCTGGACGGTCGCCGCCGGCGCATGGCCCTGTTGTTGCTGCTCGAGCGCGGTGTGATCGGCCAGGACTACGAGATCGACTGCCTCCTGGTCGCCGACAAGGCCGCTCAGGCCGCGGCGATCGTCCTGCCCAACGCCGAGCACGCCCCGGTCCATGTCGCCGCCATCATCGCGGCCATCGGCAAGTTTCGCAAAGCCAAGATGGACACCGCGTTCATCGCCGCCTCGCTGGGCTATTCGGAACTGGAGATCAAGCGCCTGGAGGCGCTGGCCGGCGTCCACCCCTTGGTGCTGGCGGCGCTGCGCCAAGGCAAGCTGACCCTCAGGCAGGTGCGAGGCTTCGCGCGGGTCGCCGACAAGAAGCAGCAGGCCCAACTGGCTCAGAACGCGCTGGACGGCCATTTCCAGGACTATCAGCTGCGCAACCTGCTGGAGGTCGGCCAGGTGACCGTCCAGGACGGCCGCTTCGCCCTGGTCGGGGCGGCCCGCTATCTCCAGGCCGGCGGCCGCCTGGGTTCGGACCTCTTCGGTGAACTGCCTGACCAGGTGCTCGACCCGGAAATCCTCGACGCTCAATGGCGCGTCCGGATCGCGCCGCTGATCGAGGCCTACAAGGCCCAGGGCCTGGCGGCCTATGTCGGCCCCGACAGCGGCTATCGCGCACCCGAGGGGTTCGAGAGCCTCCCCTACGTCTATCATGGAGATCTGACCGAGGCGCAGAAGACCGCCCGCACCAAGGCGCGCGCACGGCTCGACGAAGAGACGGCGATCCTGCGTCAGGGGCCGATGGACGCGGACGGCGCCATCGATCTGATCGCCAATGTCCTGGCCGCGCGTCAGCAACTGGCCCAAGCGGCCCTGACCCGTCAGGTCCTCGGGGCGGTGCTTCTGGCCCCTAGCGCCGACCTGGGCGTGGACGTCACCTTCTACGCCCTTCCGGCGCCGGAGGAGGATGTCGAAGACGCGCCGGAAGAGGATGGCGACGATGAGCAGGACGCCGGCGCGTCCAGGGTCGTGGAGCTCGTCACGCCACAGGCCGTGGTCGTGGTCGAGGGGGTCAAGCACAGTCTTCATCAGACCCGGACGGATCTGGCGACGCGCGGTCTGATCCGCGACCTGGCCGACCACCCTGGCGCGGCCCTGACCGCCCTGCTGGCTCAGCTCTTCAAGCACCTGGCGCTGAAGGGTCACGTCTATCAATGCGAGTCGGCCCTGATGGTGACGACGGCCGCCTATGGGTGGGGCGCCATGCCCGTCCATCCGGCGCTGGACGGCGAGGTGCGTGGTCGGCTGGAGGCGCGGCGGGCCGATTATCTGGCCTCGGGGCTGCGGCCGATCGCCTTCATCGATCAGCTGGCGCATGGCGAGAAGATGGCGCTGTTGGCCGAGCTGGTCGCTCTCAGTCTCAATGTTCGCGAGGAGCGCACCAGCCTGCTGCGACATGGGGCTCGCGCCGAGGCCGCCGAGATCGCCGCCCTCTGCGACGCCGATCTCAGCCTCCACTGGACGCCGGATCAAGGCTTCCTGGCGGTCCATTCCAAGGCCCAACTGCTGGCGATGCTCGATCAGATGCAGGTCGAGGACGATCGCGCCGCGACCTTGAAGAAGGACGAGCTGGTCGTCTTCGTCGCCGAGGCGGCCGCCCAGCGCCAATGGACCCCGCCGGTCCTGGCCTGGACGGCGCCCGTCGAGGTCGAAGAGACCGGGGCGGAGCCCGGGGCCGAGCCTGAGGCGCGGACCGAGCTTCAGACCGAGCCCGAAACAGACGTTCCGTCGTCGACCGTCGCCGCGGCCTGACAGCAAGAGCCCTCGCCGACGGGCGGGGGCTCGACTTGCGTCGCGCTGGCGGTCACCGCCGCTTGACCGCTAGATTGGCCCGGCGCTCGGTGGAATCGCGTCGGGCTCGAGCGAGGTGAAAAGCCAGTGCCGATGGATGAGGAAACCCAGATCGCGTTGAGCCGGCTCGTGGCGCTGGCCATGGACGACACCGGCGCTAGCAGGGCGGCGGCCAATTTCCTGTTGGCCTGGTGGAACGCCGGCGAGCTGGGCGGTTTTGACCTCACCCAGCTGTGGCTTCTCGACGATCGGGCCGCCACCGACATGATCCAGGTGTTCGCCTTCATCGCCCGCAAAAATCTCTACCCGGACGCGGTGATGGACCGCGCCGAGATCGAGGCCTTGGTGCGGCGCTGGCGTCCGGACTTGCCGTTCGCCGACTGAAGCGGCGGCCGGCGCGGTTCAAAGGGTGAACTGAGGAAGGGACGGGCGGGGCGAGCCCGTCGGGTCTGGAGGGAGGAGCCCTCCGCGGCGGGTGAGCCAGGACCTTCCCATGACCGCGACCCTGCCGTTGTTCGCCCCTTCCCAGGCCGACACCGCCGCCAACCTCCTGTCCGCCGCCCGGGCCTTGGCCGCCCAGCTGAATCGATCGCGGGTGCTCGATCGCAAGCTCGTCTCCGGCGTCATGACCACCACCTTCGGCGCGTCCGACGTCGACGGCGCCTGGTCCTGGCGCGACGCCTACGACGCCATTGAGGCGGCCTTGGTCCTGCAGATCCGCCGTCTGGCCCCGCAGGTCGCGCGCCTGGAGGACGCCCCGGCCGAGATCTGCGCCCTGCTGGCCAGCCTCTCGGCCCTGACCCCGACCCAGAGCCGGCGCTCGGAGGAGCAGGTGGCCCTGGACCAGTTTTCCACGCCGCCGGAGCTTGGGGCCCTGGCTGTCCTGGCCGCCCAGGTGCGGCTGGGCGACAAGGTCTTGGAGCCGTCCGCCGGCACAGGGCTTCTAGCGGTTCTGGCCGAGGTCTGTGGGGCCCAGCTGACGCTCAACGAACTGGCCGAAGGCCGCGCGGGGTTACTCGACGGACTCTTCGCGCAGGTTCCGCGCACCCGCCACGACGCGGTCCATCTCAAGGATCTCCTCGAAACCTCCGGCTCCTTCGACGCCGTGGTGCTCAATCCGCCATTTCAGGCGCTGGGCCCCCACGTGGACGCGGCGATCGAGGTCCTGGCCGAGGGCGGGCGCCTGTCGGCGATCGTCCCGGCGCGACTTTTCGACGACCAGGCGGCGCTCAAGCGGCTGTCGCGTCAAGGCGCGATCGTCGCGCGCATCGCGTTCCCGGCCCGCGCCTATGCGGGCCACGGAACCTCGGTGGAGACCGGGTTGCTGGTGGTCGATCGCGGCATGGCCGTCGCCCCCTCCCCCGTCATCGCCGCCGAGACCCTAGCCGATGCGGCCAAGGCCGCCGCCGCGCTCACGGCGCGCGCCAGCGCCAAGCCTCGGCGCTTTGTCAACGTGGCGCAGGTCTCGGTGCTCGCGCCGCGCGCGCGGTCGCTGGCCGCACCGTCCGGACGTCTCTCCCTGATCAATGAAACCGAACCGCTCGACTATCGGGTCGTCGACTGGACGGGGGAAGGTCAGGATGTGGGCCTCTACCAGGCCTATCGCCTGGGGCGGATCGCCATCGACCGGGCCGCTCCCCACCCTTCGGCCCTGGTGGAGTCGCGGCCCATGGCCTCGGTGGCGCCGCCGGCCCCGACCTACCGGCCGATCCTGCCTTCGCGTCTCCTGGCCGAACGCCGGCTGTCGGACGCCCAGCTGGAGACGGTGATCTACGCCGGCGAGGCCCATGCGGCGATGCTGCCGGGCGCCTGGAAAATCTCCGACGCGCCCCACATCGCCCTGTCGGTCGGCGCCGACGCGCCCGAAGCGGTGCATTTCCGGCGCGGGTTTTTCCTGGGTGACGGCACCGGCTGCGGCAAGGGCCGTCAGATCGCCGGCGTCATCGCCGACAACATGGCCCAGGGCCGGGTCCAGGCGGTGTGGCTGTCCAAGAACGACGCCCTGTTGGAAGACGCGCGCCGCGACTGGTCGGCCATCGGCGGGTCGGCCAGCGACATCGTCGCGCAGGGGTCCTGGAAACAGGCCGACGCCATTCGGCTGGACCGGGGCGTCCTCTATTCGACCTATGCGACGCTGCGCCAACCGGCGCGCGGGGCGCGGGCCTCCCGGCTGGACCAGATCGTCGCCTGGCTCGGGGAGGGCTTCGACGGCGTGATCGTTTTCGACGAGGCCCACGCCATGGCCAACGCCGCCGGCGGCGGCAAGGGCGCGCGCGGTCCCAAGAAGGCCTCCCAGCAGGGCATGGCGGGTCTTGCCCTGCAGAATCGCCTGCCCAAGGCCCGCGTCCTCTATGTCTCGGCGACGGGCGCGACGACGCCGGAGAACCTCGCCTACGCCTCGCGCCTGGGCCTGTGGGGCGGGGTCGAAGCGCCCTTCGTCAATCGCGAGACCTTCCTGGACGCCATCGAGTCCGGCGGGGTGGCGGTCATGGAGCTGATCGCCCGCGAGCTGAAGGCGCTGGGGCTCTATATCGCCCGTTCGCTGTCGTTCGACGGCGTGGAGTACGAGGCGGTTGGCCATCAGCTCACGGACCAGGACGTGGAGATCTGGAACAGCTGGGCCGACGCCTATCAGCTGATCCACCACAATCTTCGCGCGGCCCTGAAGGCCACGGGCGTGATGGACGAGGACGGCAAGGTCAGGAGCGGCCAAGCCGCGTCGGCGGTGATGTCGGCGTTCGAGGGGGCCAAGCTTCGGTTCTTCGGCCACCTCCTGGCCGGGCTGAAGACGCCCAGCCTGATCGCCGCGATTCGGGAGGACCTGGCCAACGAACGCTCGGCGGTCGTCCAGGTCGTGTCCACCAACGCCGCGGTGATGGAGCGCAAGCTGGCCCAGATTCCGGTCGAGGAGTGGAACAACCTCTCCATCGACCTCACCCCCAAGGACCAGGTGCTCGACTACCTGATGTCGGCCTTTCCGGTTCAAGCCATGAGCGAGGTCGAGGACGAGAACGGCGAGATCACACTGGTTCCCCTGATGGAGGACGGCGCGCCGGTTCTCAGCCAGGCCGCCCTGCGGCTGCGCGAGGAGACCGTCGCCCAGCTGGCCTGCCTGCCCGCCGTCCCGGGCGTGCTCGACGCGGTGCTCGAGGCCTTGGGGCCGGAGATGGTGGCGGAAATCACCGGGCGGGCCCGCCGCGTCGTCTCACGGGGCGGTCGCAGGGTCGTTGAGCGCCGCAGCGCCTCCGCGGCCGGTGTCGAGACCGACGCCTTCATGTCCGGCAAGAAGCGGGTCCTGGTGTTTTCCGACGCCGGAGGCACCGGACGCAGCTATCACGCCGATCTGTCGGCGGCTAACCAGCAGCGCCGCGCCCACTATCTGGTCGAACCTGGCTGGCGGGCCGACGCGGCGATCCAGGGCCTGGGCCGCTCGCACCGCACCAACCAGGCCAGCGCTCCGATGTTCCGGCCGGTGACGACCGACATCCATGGCGAAAAGCGCTTCCTGTCGACCATCGCGCGGCGTCTGGACAGTTTGGGCGCCCTGACCCGCGGCGAGCGGCGCACCGCCGGCAATGGCCTCTTCCGCCCCGAGGACAATCTGGAAAGCCCGTGGGCGCACCGCGCGCTGTTGGCTTTCTACGTCGCGCTGTTCACCGGTCAGGTCGAGGCCATGGACCGGCAAGCCTTCGAGGCCAAGACCGGCCTCTCACTGGCCGATCATGAAGGAAACTTGCGCGCCTCCGACGACCTGCCGCCGATGAACACCTTCCTCAATCGGCTGCTGGCCCTGCGGATCGAGGACCAGAACGGTCTCTTCGCCGCCTTCGACGCCATCCTGGCCGGGATCCTGGAACGGGCCAGCGCCTCTGGCGCGCTGGATCGCGGCATGGAGGACATCGTCGCCGACGACCTGGAGGTGCTGGGCGAGGAGGTGTTGCGCACCGATGTAGCCACCCGCGCCGAAACCCGCCTGGTGCGGTTCGCGGTCCGCACGCGCCGCCAGCTGATCTCGGCCGACGAGGCGCTTGCCGGCCAGGACGCCGCCGCCCGGATGATGGCGGTCAATTCCAAGTCGGGCCGCGCGGCCCTGGTGGTTCGGGGTCTGACCACCACGGACGACAACGACCGCCTGATCCAAGCCGTCCGCCTGATCCGTCCCGAAAAACGCACTGTCGCCCCGCTCAAGGCGTTCGAGGAATCGGCCTGGGAGCCGGTCGAAGAGCCGGTGTGGCGCGCGGCCTGGGCCGCCGAGGTCGCCGCCGCCGATCCCTGGATTTCGCGCGAGATGGCGCTGGTCACCGGTTTGCTCCTGCCGGTCTGGTCGAGTCTGCCAGGCAAGCAGGCGACGGTGCGGCGCCTGAAGGCTCCCGATGGCCGTCGGTGGCTGGGGCGGGTGCTGGATCCTGGCCAGGTTCCGGCGCTGAAGGTGGCGCTGGGCCTGACCGACACCGCCCAGGCCGTGGGCGAAGGCGGTGTCGCCCGGCGCATGATCCTGGACGAGGGCGCATCCCTGTCCTTGACGACAGGCCTGTGGCTACGGCGCGCCAAGGTCATGGATCATTGGCGGATCGAGGTGGTTGGCGCCGCCGCCCAACGCCAGGCCTTCGTCCAGCTCGGCTGCTTCGTCGAGATCATCAACTACCAGCCCCGGGTGTTCGTCCCGACCGATCAGGAGGCTGTGCTGTCGGCGGTCCTGGCGCGTTGGCCGGCCCAGACGATCCTGGCGGCGGCCTAGGCGTCGGCGGCTTGTCCGGCCTCCGAGCGGCCGCAGCGTCTGGAGAATCTGATCTAGCGCCGAGATCTCGGGCGTCGGGTCAAAAGGAAAAAGGCAGGGCGGTCGGTGGCGGGCGATCCGGAATTTCGTCCGGCGCCGACCAGCTGGAGGACTCCATGTCCGCCTGCCCTCCCCCGCCCACTCCCGACACCACGACCGCCACCGATCACACCGCACCCGCAGAGCCTGGGTCCGAATGCTTCGGCGTCGGCGAAGTCTTCGCAGCACGCGATTTCATCCCGCAAACGTCCTCGGCCGAAGCCGTGCGCCAAGTCGCCGCGCGGATGGACAGCGCGGTGCTGTCGGATGTGGAGATCCTGAATCTACACTTGGCCGCGAGCGACCGCGACGACGCCCTGGGCAACGCCGAGCGCCTGCTCGAGCGGTTTGGCGGCCTTTCGGGCGTGCTGGCCGCGGACGTTGCGGAGCTCCTGCGCCACGTCGGCCCCCAGTCGGCGGTGAACCTAAAGCTCGTGCGTGAAATCGCCTGCCGGGTTAGCGCCGCGAGCTTGGCGGGGCGCCAGCTGCTCACCTCGTCCAGGACGGTCGCGGACTATTTCGCGACCCAGATGCGCGGCCTGCCGCGCGAGGAGTTCTGGACGCTGTTTCTTGACAAGCGCAACCAGCTCATCGTCGTGGAGCGACTGGGCCAAGGCACGACGGACCACGCGCCGGTCTATCCGCGCGAGGTGCTACGTCGCGCGCTGGAGGTCGGCGCCAGCGCCCTGATCGTGGCGCACAATCATCCGTCCGGCTATCCTGACCCCTCGCGGGCCGACCTGCAGATGACCAAGGCCCTGGGCGACGCGGCCAAGGCCCTTGGGCTGGCGCTGTGGGACCACATGATCGTCGGCAGCGACAAGGTGCTCAGCCTGAAGTCCGAGGGGCTTATGTGATCGCTCGCACCCCGGAGAATTCCACCCGTATTTTTCGGGAGATGCGCGATCGACGGCCAATCACCATCATCGTGCGGATGATCGAGAAAGCCGGAACCGGTGAGCGGGTCTACCTCGCCATCAAGTCCTTCCTTCTGACCGACAGCGACTACCGCCCGGGCGAGCGCGTCGACATCGGCGAACTCTCGCGCCGTTTCGGCGCGAGCGCCTCACCCGTACGCGCGGCCCTTCACCGAATGGCGGGGGAGCGGTTGCTGGTCAGCCATCAGGGCGAGGGCTTTTCATTCCCACGTTTGACCGAACCGGGCCTGTCGGATCTCTACCAGTGGAACGCCGCCTTGCTGGTCAACGCGCTTAGGACGGGACCGGCTCGAACGTTCACGCCAGCCCCGGACATCGACGCGGTCGCGAGGCCCATTGCCAGTCTGGAGACAGTTTTCTCGGTGCTGGCCGCGCAGAGCGACAATGTCGAGGTCGAGTGCGCCGTGGCCGGCGTGAGTGATCGCCTGCGCCGCGTGCGTCGGGCGGAGCTGGGCCTCGTTGCCGACTTCGGGGATGAGGTGGTAGAGCTGCATAGGCTCCTGCTCGACGGCGAAGGCGGGGCGATCAGGACCATGATGGTCGCCTATCATCGCCGGCGTCTCCGACTGGTGCCTACGCTCGTCCGCCATCTTCACGGTCTGGCGGACCGCGAGCCGCGCTGAATTTCCGAAGAATTTTCGGAAAATCCTCGCGCTATTCCCTGCGTGTTCTCCACCTTCGGTCGCACCGTACAACTGTCACGGTGGGCGTGACCTCATGCAGGAGACCGTCATGGAACGGATCGAAGACCACATCGAAGACGCCCTGATCGACCTGGGCGCCGTCAGCGTCGAAACCAAGGGCCAGCCCCGGGAGATCCCGGAGTTTTCGCTCGAGGTGCCGCAGACGGGTGTCTCGGAGGACTGAGCGCCTTCGGCCTGCCGGAGCCCGCGCGCGAGCCCGGGTTCCGGCTCCTCGGCCGATGCGCATGCCTCGGCCTGAACCGTGCACGCAACTGGAGCATAGCACGATGGAACGCGACATCAGCACCCAACTCGACGCCGTGATCGACCTCGGCGCCGTGAGCATCGAGACCAAGGGCGGCCCGGCTACCATGCCGGAACTGTCCCAGGAACAGCCCAAGGCGGGCCTCTCAGAAGACTAGGTCTGTCAAAGGCGACGTGGTTCTGCTGAGGCCGCGCCGCCGCTTCCGGCGAGAGAAATGGCCTTTAGGTTCGGAGATTTGTCGTTCTGCTTCGTAGGTGGTCGCACCGTGGTGCTGGACTTGAAGCGCGACCGGTATTTCGGTGTCGGTCCGGAACAGACGCGGCTATTGCGTGGCGCGCTTGAATCGCGGGACGAGCTTGGGCTCGCCAACCAGCTCATCGAGCTGCGGCTCGTTCCGGAGGCGACGCGTCATGAAGCTTTCGTCGTCCTGAGCCCATGCCCGGTGCGCCGTAGCGCGCACGAGGATCACCATGGCAGGACCGGCGCGACCTTTCTGGACGCCACGGAGGTGATCGCGCTGATCGTTGCGACGTGGGCGGCTTTGGAGTTCCGTCCCCTTATTGACGTTGTACGGAACGTTGAGCGCCGACGTCGGAAGCTGCCGGGCGACATTGACAACGGCTCGTCGGCCCAGGCGGCGACGCGGCGTTTCCTCGCCGTGAGGGGCTTGGCCCCGATCGAGCCCATCTGTCTCCTGGATTCTCTGGCTTTGGTCGCCTATCTCGCGCGCCGCGGTATTGCGTCCGATTTGGTTTTGGGCGTCGATCTCGAACCGTTCGAGGCTCACGCCTGGGTGCAGCATGGCGACTGCGCGCTTAACGAAACCGCCCATCGCGCCGCGATGCTCACGCCGATCCTGGTGGTCTGATGGCGTATGCGGCCTTTCTATGGATCGGCGAGCCGCCGACGGTCGTCGCGGCCGCCCTGGCAACCGGCCGCCTCGGCGCGTCGCAGATCCTACGTGGGTCGTCGAAGGGTTGGGCGATCTTCGCCGACGAGGTTCAGCCGACGGTCCCTCTGGGCGAGGGACGCGGGCTGATCGTTGGGGACCTATTTCGCAAGGCTTCCGGCATTTCGGGCGATCGACCTGAAATCGAAGACCTAGCGAACAGGTCTAACGTGACGCCAGAGCGCCTGGCCCGCGAGTTTTGGGGGCGGTATGTCGCCTTCCTTTGTGATCCACAGAGCGGAGCACTAGAGGTCTGCCGAGACCCGTCGGGCGGCTTGCCCTGCTTCCACATCCGTCGCCAAGACCTGAATATGGTTTTCTCCGACTTGGGGCAGTTGGTGGCTTTAGGCCTCCTGGAGCCGAGGATCGACTGGGCCTATGTCGGCCACCATATCGCCTACAACGGGATTCGCGTCGCGCGCACCGGTATTGAAGGAGTCGTGGAGGTCCTGCCCGGACAGGTGCGCCGGTTGGCTGGCCGAGAAGTAAGCTCCCGCAGCTTTTGGCGCCCGGCTGATTTCGTGGCTCCTCCCCAGCAGATCCATGATCCCGTCGCCGCGCGGCAAATGCTGTTCGAGGCCATCGAAACCAGTGTCGAGCGCTTGGCCGACGCCAACACGGCCATCGTTGTGGAGCTCTCTGGCGGGCTGGATTCCTCGATCGTCGCCATGGCGCTTCGCGGCCGCGCGGCCACGACAGCCGTTAACTGCACGACGTCCGCACCTGAAGGCGATGAACGACGCTACGCGCGGCAGGTCGCCGAAGCGGCGGGGTTGCCGCTTCGGGAGCGTGCGCTGGATCCCTTGGAGATCGACTTTAGACGTCGTCCGGCGCCAGGGATGGCGCGGCCTGGTAGAACGACTGTCCTGCAATCCGTCGACGCCGCGTTCGCCCGGGAAGGCGAAGAGTTATCGGCCACGGCCTTCTTCAACGGCACCGGCGGGGACAGTGTATTCTGCTACATGACGTCGACCGCTCCGGCCGCTGACCGCCTGTTGGCTCAAGGTCTTGGACCCGGCTTCGTGGCCACCGTTCTGGACATCGCGGCCCTGACGGGCAGCACAGGATGGAAAGTCGCCCGCCTTGCCCTTCGCATAGCCTTCCTACGCCGCGCGCCCAGCCCGATCCGCGCCAGCCTGGAGCATCTAACCCCCAATTTTCGACCGAACGGGCCGGACCCGCGGCCTTGGTTGGAAGGTCTGGGGCGCGCTCCTCCCGGACGAAGGCGGCATGTGGAGGCGATTGCCGGCCTTCACGGACATGTCGACGGCCACGATCGAAACATTGTCGCGCCGGTGATCGCGCCCCACGCGGCCCAGCCGGTGTTGGAGGCGGTCTTTCGGATCCCGACCTGGCTTTGGGTCGCGGAAGGCCGGGATCGAGCCGTCGCTCGTCAGGCCTACGTGGACCTGCTTCCGACGGACGTTTTCAATCGTCGGTCCAAAGGACGGATCAACCGCTTCATTGTCGAGGCCTACAACGCCAATCGCGCGGTCATCGACGATCTGCTGGCCGCCGGCGTGCTGGCGCGCCAGGGCGTGATCGACATGGCGGCGGTCCGTCGCACATTGGGCGCGCCGGTCGACCTCGACGACGCCGCCTTCATGAGCGTGATCCGACTCGTCGATGTCGAACTCTGGGCTCAAGGTTGGCTCGACGCGGGTGCTGACGCGTCTTGAGCCAACGCCTGGCGATCCGCCATTGCTTTCCAGCGCGCGTATTGTTCGGCCTTGGCGGGATCGGGGTCGACCTTGCCCGCCAGCCAGAACCCAAACCAGTCAAGATTGCGCTGATAGACGGCGAGGCGATGACGCGGCTGGGTCTTGATATGCGGCTCGCCTGGAAAGACGTAGAGGTCGACCGGCGTCGTCGTATGGGTCAGCCTGGCGAAGAGCTCGAAGCTCAGGCGGTACTCCTGCTCGGGCATCTGCAGCAACAGGGGCGTATGGATGCGTTCCGTGTTCAGCGCCGGTGATAGTTCGCGCCAGCGCTCGGGCGTCTCGTCGGGCGCGCCCAAGCCCCAGCTTTGTTTCAGGACGGCGTGGTTGTCGCGTCCCGCAACGCCATTCAGCCAGTAGTAGGCCGGTTCGATCTGGGTCGAAGCGATGGCGGCGGCGGCAAGTATCGAACTGTGCATGGTGATCCACATCGTCACCTCGCTGCCGAAGCTGAACCCGCCCATACCCACGCGCTTTGGATCGATCAGGCCGTCGCGACCCAGTTGGGCGACAATGGCGTTGATCGCATCAGCGGCGCGTCGATAGTCCCCAACCGCGCCGTACTGCTGCGCAGACTGAGCGGCCTTGTTAACGCAAAGGGCGGCGATGCCGTTCTGCGCGAGCAGAGTCAGCGGATACTCATCGCCCAAGCCGCCGCGCTGGTAGCCGTCGCAGAGATAGTAGTTGATGAACAGTGGCGAGCGCCTTCCGCTTCCTCCAGGCGGGAGATAGAGCAAGCCACCGAAGCGCGTCCCATCAGGGGCGGTCCATTCCAGCGGCTTAACCGCGCCGGCCGGCGTCAGATGAAGGTCATGGTTCGGCGCGGCGAGCTCGGCCAACGCCGCTGTCTCCAGGTCGAGCCGAACAAGGCGCGGCGGCGAAGTCGGTGTGGCCAGCACGCAGACCGCTACGCGGTCGGTGAGCGAGCACGGCGTGAAGAAGTCGCCGCCGCCCGCGAGCCCGTCGGCCGCGAGCAGCTTTCGAGGGCGGTTGTCCGGAACCGACCACAAATAGAGCGCTTGGCGGCGCGCCAGGTCACCCGCCGCGACCAGAATCTGATCATGGCCGGGACGCCAGACGGCCCAGGAAGCGCGCCTCTCAAGCCCGTTGGAAAGCTCAACGATGCGGCCGTCCGGTCGCCGAATGCGCAATACGCCGTCGGCGATATCTATCGCGCCAAATGCTGACTTCGACGGATCCGGCGCTTGATCTGGGCCGGAGGACAAGGTCCCGGCTGCAGCGCCGTCCAGCCGCACAGTTCGTTTCGTAACCGGCGTCTCCGACAACAGACCGGTGCGACGGAACCACTTTCCGGTCAGTCTCTGCGCGGCCATGCGGCCGTTGATCTCTCCTGCAGCGAAGAGGTTCTGCGCGACGTCGATGGAAGCGTCGATGCGAACGCCCGCTTCCTGTTGACGCTGCTCGGCGTCGATGATCGCCGCCCGGGTTGGGCCAACATTGTAGGTCAGGGCGGTTCCATCCGCCGCGAGGCTAAACGAGATGACGTCGGCCGGATCGGACGTCACCGCCTCGCTGTGCTCGCCGGCGACCGTCCCGCGCCAAACCTGAACCTGTTTGTCGAGGAGGGCGCGAAAGTAGATCCGCCGACTGTCGGAGGACCACTGGGCCGGCTCCTGCGGCAGGGTGCCCGCGTAGGTCCAAAGCGCCCTCCCCCCGTCGGCGACCCGTCGGAGGTTTGGCGCTCCGTCGAGATCGGCGACCCACCAGGTCAGCTCTCTAGAGTTTCGCGCCAACGAGGCTTGGTCCAGACGAAACGCCACATGGCGACCATCGGGAGAGATCGAAAGACTTGAGACATCGACGATCTCGACCAGGTCCCGCAGTGACACCTGGGCGGCTGCGGGCGCCGCGCCCAGGAGGGCGAGGATCGCCAGACCCCAGGTTTTCACCACGACTTGACCAGTTGGATCGCGATCGTTCGTCCCAGCGGATTGGCGTTGTCGCTGTCGAAGCCGATTCCTGACGAGGAGGTTCTCAGGTTCACATAGGGCGGGTCGCGATCGAATAAATTTGCGATCGCGAGGCTGGCCCGCAGGCCGTCCATCCGTCCGCCAGTGAAACGGTAGCCCAGGTTCAGGTCTACCGTGGTCCAGGCGTCGACGTGCTCGTTCGGGGTGACAGTCTGGTTTCGATAGCCGTCGACGAAGTTCACGAAAGCGGCGGCGTCGAAGCCGCCCTGCGTCCAGCCCGCCCGCGCCCTCCAGCGCATTTTGACCGGCGAACCCACCGTCCCGACCGTGTCGATCTTGGCCGAGTTCTCTGTCACGGCCTGGTCAACCCTGAAGGTGTAGGTAGCGGCAAGGCCAAGATTGATCTGACCCCCGCCTAGCGCCCGACGATAATCGATGTCGGCGTCCAGGCCGTCCTGGTTGACGATGGCAAGGTTCTGGACCCGCGCATCGACGATCACCTTCACACTCGAGGCCGGGATGTTGGACGGATTGGAGAAGTAGGGGCTGGTGTAGTAGCCGGCCACGACACTGGCGGCCGGCGCGTCGGTCAGCAGCGCAGAATAGGCCGCGCGGTTGATCAGGGCGTTGAAAATGTCGCCGTTGATGCTGGCGATCCGGTCGCGATACTTCACCCGGAAATAGCTCGTTGTCAGCTTCACCCCCGGCGCGAAGGCCGGCTTCCACTCGGCGGTAGAGGTCCAGGTTTTCGCCCGCTCGGGGCCGATGTCGGGTGAATTGCCGATGAGGGCCAGGACGACCGTGCTTCCGGTTGGGGAGTTGGGATCGGTGAGGGGCGCGGGCTGGTAGAGGGTGCTGCCAACCCCCTGGCGCATGTCGTTGAAGCTGGGTGCGCGGAACGAAGTCCCGTAGGCGCTCTTGAGCACCAGCCCTTCCACCGGTTCCCAATCCAAGCCGACCTTGGGATTGCTGGTCGTGCCGAAGTCGCTGTAGCGCTCGATGCGGCCGGCGAGCGACACCTTTAGCTGACGCACTCCAAGGAGAGCCATGGTCTCATCGACGAGTGGAACCAGAAGCTCGGCGAAGGCGGCGTCGATCTGGCGCGGGCCCGGCAACAGCAAACTGCTGGCGCGGGGCGTCGCGGCGCTGATGTCGTTGAGGCTGTCGTACCGATAGCGCTCGTCGCGGTGCTCGGCTCCGACGGCAAGTCGAGCTTCGCCGGCCGGAAGGGCGAAGAGCGGCCCATCGGCCTTCACGTCAGCCGACCAGGCCTCGTAGACGCTGTCTGAAGAGGCGAACCCGCGGATGGAATTGATGGTCGCCGCCGGCGTCGAGCGCGCGTCCCCGAAGACATTGTAAGCGGTTGCGGGATTGGTGTCCGCCACGGCCAGACCGAGGCGATAGGTGTTGACGTAGTTCTTGATCAGCGTGGCTTCTTCCTGGCGACCGTAGCCGACGCGCGCGGTCGCGGACCAGGTCCCTAAGCTGCGACGCAGGCCGCCGGTGAGATCGTAGGCGCGCACATGGCCGTTATAGATGTTGGGACCAAGGTCGCGGATGAAGCTGTACTGGACCCTGACCGGCTGATGGGTCCCGATCGGATCGAGATAGAACGGATTGGTCACCGGCACGGTCACCGCGCTCTGGGATCCGGTCGGCGTGCGGAACGAAAAGCGCCGATCGGCCAACAAGGCCTGGACGAAGCCATTGGTCTTCGCGCCGAGGTCCTGGTCAGCGCTGACATAGAGCGCCTGACGGGTTTGTCGGGGCAGGACGTCGGTGTCGAGCAGCCCGTCTTCCTTGTTGGTGACCCCGCGGATGAGCTGGTCAGGGCGCAGACCTACCCCGTTCTGGCCAGCCGGAATGGCGAAGGTCTGGCCGCCCGCGACGATCGTGCCGGGACTGGCGTAGATCGACCGGTAGTCCGGCCCGCCGAACGGACGCAGGTCCGAAGTGACATAGGAGCGTTTGGCGGCGGCTAGGGCGTCGCGCCTAGCAACCTCGTAGCCGACGACCACATGACCGCCGCTCCAGGACTTGCCCGCCAGCAGACCGGCCTGGGCTTCCTCAGCTCCGCCCTTTGCGCCCCCGTAGCGCAGCTGCGTGCTCAGGCCCTCGAAGCGGTCCCGAAAGATCACGTTCACAACCCCGGCCACCGCGTCGGAGCCATAGAGCGCCGAGGCGCCGTCGGCGAGAACCTCGATCCGCTCGATCGCGGTCGAGGGCACCAGCGAGATGTCCGCAAAAACGCCGGTACGGCCGCCCATCGGCGGCCGCGACCCGTTCAGCAGGACTAGGGTGGAGCTCGCGCCCAGCCCACGGAGGTTGATCGCCGAGCCGGCGGCGAGGTTGGCGCTGCTGCCGTTGCGGCCCGTGCCATACATCGTGCTGTCGTTGGGACCGCCGCCGTAGTTCTGCGGGATGGCTTGGACGACCTGCTGGGTCGTGGCGTAGCCGCTGGCCTCGATGTCGCGACGGCTGATCGCGATCAGGTTCGACCCGACCGGCGCAGCGCCCCGGATCCGCGTGCCGGTGACCACGAGTTCCGACAGAACCTCAGGGTCGCCGGCTTGAGGCTCCCCCTGCGCTGTGCTCAGCGCGCGGCGCAGGACCAGCTTGTCGCCGACGGGGACCAGGACCAGCCCGCTGTTGGCCAGCAGGCGCTCGAAGGCCTGGTCTGGCGTGAAGCGGCCCTTCAGGGCGGGCGCGCCTTTTCCCGCCACCAGGTCGGAGGGAACGATGACCTCCCGGCCGCTGGCCTGGGCCACGGCCGTCAGGGCCTTGCCGAGGTCCTGACGCTCGAGGTCGTAGGCCAGAGCGGCCGCGGGCTTTTGCGCCTGGGCTGAGGCCTGACCCGCCAGGGTCAGGCTGAGGACCGCGGCGCTGGCGAGCAGGGCCCGGCGGGTCGTGATCGAGAACATGGTTTCCCCCAAAGGACGCGAGGTGCGTCGTGTCTGGGGGCTAGGGACGAGGCGAGCGGGCGGCGCCTCCCAAAAAAGTTCACGCCAGTGTCACGGCGTCGTCGTCAGGCCGCCGCGCGGCTCAGGATCAGGTCGCCGTTCGGGGCCTTGAGGACGGTGAGGCCAAAGGCCGCCGCCAGGCCGTTGGCCAGCTCGTCCGCGCCGGTGACCCGGAAAGCCCCCGAGACCCGCAGCGCGCCGACGGCCGGGTCGGCCAAGCGGATCTTCCGGCTGTTGTAGCGGTTGGCGATCGCGGCCACCGCCGACAGCGGCGTCTGGTCGAAGGTGCGCAGGCCCGAGGGCCACTGGGCCTCGACCTTGGAGGCGGGCCGGATGTTCACCGACGAGAGCTTGGGCCCGAACAGCACCTCGCGTCCTGTCGGCAGGGCCGCGCTGGCCGGCAGCAAGCGGGCCGCGGCGCCGGAAAGCCGGGGCTGGCCTGACAGCACGGTGACGGCGAGGCCGCCCTGCGGTGCTAAGGCCAGGTCGAGGGTGGCGCCTTGGCCGTCGAGCTGGGCGCCGTCGGCCTCGATCCGCAAGGCTCCGGCCGCCACGATCCGCGCCCGACCGTGGTCCAGCCGCACGACCTGGCGGCCGCCGCGCGTCACGGCGGTGGCGGCGCTGTCGGTGTCCAGCACCATGGAGGAGCCGTCGGCCAGCTTGACCGCGCGGATCTGGCCCAGCCCCGTGGCGTAGCGCATCTCGGCCTGGCCGCCGCGCCACACGACCAGCGACAGAACCGCCGCGGCGATGACGCAGGCCGCCAGGGCGCCGGTGATCTTGTAGACCGGAGCGAGATCGCGCGTCCGGCGCGTGCGCCGCCTAACGTCGGGACGGCGCGATTGGGCCAGGACGCCGGCCTCGTCGAACTGGCGCTCGATCGCCTCATAGGCCCGGCGATTGGCCGCGTCGGCGCGCCAGGCGTCGAAGGCGGCGCGATGGGTCAGGGCCCCCGGTCCGCGCATGCGCGCGAACCATTGGGCGGCCTCCTGGTCCCTCGCCTTGTCCTGCTGGCTCATACGCCCCCTTCCCTGATCAGCGCTTGGACAAGGCGCGCTTGAGGTGCGCCGCCGCCTTGGCCATCTGCTTTTCGATCCCGCTCACGCTCATGCCCAGCGCCTCGGCGATCTGGCCGTAGCTCTCGCCGTCCAGTCGATGGCGCAGGAAGACCTCCCGCGTCTTGGGCTTCATCGTGCTGACCGCCGCTTCGTAGCGCGCCAGGGTTTGGCGCGCCACCAGGAGTTGATGCGGATCGCCCTCCTCGGCCGCGTGGCGGTCGGGCTGCAGCTCGGCGTGACTCCGCTCGATCCGGCGGGCGAAGCTTTTCGAGCGGTCGCGCAGCAGGTTCCAGATGATGCCCTTCATGTAGGACTCGGGATTGGTAAGGGTCTGGCGGTCGGCCGCACCGGTCAGACGCAGGAAGACCTCCTGGACGATGTCGCCGGCTTCTTCGCGGCTGTAGCGCCGGGTCAGGAGCCGCAAGAGCCGGGGCGCCTGGCTGCGGAACAGGCGCTCGACGTCGCCGCCGCGCGCCGGCGGGGAGACGGCCGTATCGGTCGGAGCCGGACGCGGCTCGGCTAGTAGGTCGCTCATCGCCGCCCCTCCCCTCGCCGCCCGGCGGCGGGCGTCGTCACCGACCCGCCCTCAAGATCGTGGCCACCGGCCATGGTTCGCCTCCGTGGTGAGGCGCCGCCCGACGAGGGTCGGGTCGTCCATGAGACCATGGCTTGAGTGGCAAGGCGCGCGTCGTCGTCGACGCCAGCGGCGCAGGCACACCGGTCGCGCCGGGTGACGTCCGGTCGCGAAGCGGCTCTATCAAGCGAGGTTCTCACGCCTCGGCGTCACGCTTTCAGCGACGCGGCTTGAGTCTAAGACGGCCGAATCGGGGTTGCAAGCCGAGCGGCGCGCCGGCGGCGCTCAGCCCAGGCGCGTGAGCGCCGAGCGGGCGTTGCGGGCGCGGGCCGCGGCTTGGGCGAGCACCGGCTTGACCTGATGGTCTTGCGCCAGGGCCAGACGCACGCAGGTGACGCCGCGCGCGCCGGCCCCGCCCGGCTGGGGCGAGAACACGGCGGGCGCGGCCGCCCGGGCCCGGGCCTGATCTTCGGGAGAAAGCCGGACTATCGCCACGCCCGGATCCACCCCGAGCGCGGCGAACACCTTGTCGCCGATCAGGAACTCGATCACGCCCAGCCGCGAGGCCGGGCACGCGTTGAGTTGACCGAGGGCGAGCGTGCGGAAGGTGTCGGGCGTCATGGGGCGGGATCCGCGAGTTTCGCGCCGTGCGATGCCATAGACTTCACGCCGCGCCAAGTCGGTCGGCGCAGGGCTGGGTTACCGGCGCGGCTACCAGCCGTCTTCGGGATCGGCGCCTTCCAGGGGCGTGCCGCCTGCCTCGGTTCGGAAGATGTAGGGGCAGTTCTTCAGGCGCAGCAGGGTGTCGCTATAGCCCAAGGCGTGGAGACCGCCGGCGATCTTCGGATAGACCTTCACCTTGATCGTGTTGTGCGCCGGCTTGAAGAGATCGATCAGCGCCGCTTCCAGTTCCGTCGTGACCGCCGCCTCGTGAGCCTGCGCCCAGCGGCGGCGGAAAGCGCGCCAGCGCGGATCGGCCGGATCGTCCGGATGGCGGAAGATCGTCATCCCCGGCGGATCGGCCTGGCCCTCCTCCGGACCGTCGCGCACGCCGTGAAGCTCTTCCAGCTCGACGACTTCCAGGGCGAAGATCGTGATCTCCAGGGACGGTTGGCCGTGGTCGACGCCCCGGACCTTTTCGTAGGTCAGGATGTCGAGATAGCGTTCATGGGCCTTCAGCCGCTTCCAAAGCCGCTGGTCGTAGGCCTTGCCGATATAGTGGATCTCGAAGTCCATGAACCGCTCGGGATCGCCGGCGAGCAGGATCGGGCGATCGAGGGCGAAGGCTTCGAAGAGCAGCTTCTGGGGGCTCCACCAGACCCGCAGGGTCTTGTCGCGGTCATAGAGCTTGAGGCTGGCCGCCCGGTCCCAAGGCGGCGGCTGATCCGTGGCGTCATGGTGAAATCCGCACTCCACGGTCATCGGCTCGTCGGTCGCGAAGATGCCCAGGCCATAGGGGTCGACGATCGCCTTCACGGGCGGGCCCTGCCCGTCGTTGATGTCCAAGCGGATCTGCCCGTCCTCGACGCGGACCTGGTCGAACCACAGGATCGGTCGTTGGGCGATGATGTAGACTGTCGCGCCCTTGAGGCGGTCGCGGACGGCGCGTTCGGTCTTCAACTGGCCAAATTCCCAGGCCGAGACCGGCGGGTACGGGATCTTGGCGATGATCCGGGCCGCCTTCATCCATTCCAGCAGGCCGTCTTCCGGCGCGGCGGGGGCGGGACGCGGATCACGGGCCATCGACGAGGCTCCAGGCCTGGAGTGGAAGGAAGGGGACGCGGCGGCGGGACTTGAACCCGCGACCGCCCTGCCCATAGTCTGGCGTGTCACCGCCCAGTCCATGTCGAAAACAGGGGCTCTATCCTGGCTGAGCTACGCCGCGTCAGGGAGGAGGATTAGGCTCTAATCCTCCTCGGTCGCCACGAGGGTGAGCTTGGGCTTGGGGGCGCCCTTGCGGGCGGCCTTGGCCTTGTTGATGGCCACCCGCTCGGCGATGTCGGCGATCTTCTCCTCGGCGAAGGGCTTGGCCGCGGCGATCAGGCCATCCAGGTGATAGACATTGGTCTTGCTGCCGGTCGGCGTCTCGCGCCGCTCCTCGCGACGGACATAGCCGGCCTTCTCCAGGGCGGCGATCCGCCGCTGCACCGTGCGCGGGTCCAGGTTCATGGCCTGGGCGATCGTGCCTTTGGACGGATAGGGCTTGCCCTCGGCCTTCCACCACTTCGACGCCAGGTGCATCAGAATGTTGACGTCGACGGCGTCGAGGCCCAGCTGGCGCTGGTTCTCGATGATCACGGTGGGGAACACCGTGTAGCCCGCCTCGATCAGCGGCTTGGACCACTTCTTCTCGTTCGTGCGCAGGTCCGCGTCGGCGGCCTTGCCCTTTTCCTTGGCGCTCATCGCTTCGGCTCCGGTTGGTGAAACCGATATGAGCCCGGGCCGGGCCCGGCGCAACTTCGAGGGGGAGGCACGGGCGTCTCCCGGTTACGGGAATCTGGGAATGAGCGACAGGGCATGCAGCTCCAACGGGATGCAGCATGGCGGCAATCTGCTTAGTCGGGCGTGGGGGTCTCCCGCCGGGGAGGCGCCGCCGCCTGGGGGGCGGGCGACGCTTGGGTCTCCCCCGAGAGGCGTGGGCGCCCTGGGGTGGGCGCGAAAAATCGTCCGCCGGGCGGGCTTTGCGGTGATCGTACGGCGAAATCGGCGAGATTTCCATCCGGGGCAGCCCGCTTGCCATGAGCGGGACGACCGCCAATATTACCAAGTTGAAAGGGGCGCCCCGGCGGACGTGCGACGCCAGCGGGCCTTTTTACTTGAACTTAAAGGCCGAAAGGCTATTTATAAGGGGTCACGGGCCGCCACACGATCCACCTTCGGGTGGAGTGCAAAAGGGCGGTCCTTCTCGTTTGAGATGGCGCTTCCTCCCTACACCAAGCCGCACGCCACGCCCAGCGACTGGGTCGCGCATCTGCGCGCCCGCGGTCTGGTGGTGCCTCGGCCCAATGTCGCGGCCCGCAAGATCGAGCGGGTTGGGTACGAGCGCCTGCGCATCTACTTCATCGCGCGACGCCAGACCCATCTGCCGGGAAAGCCGTTCCGGGCCGGCACCACCTACAACCAGATCCTCAACCTCTATGATTGCGACCGGCGCCTGCGGGCGATCTGCTTCGACGCCTGCGGTGACTTCGAGCTGGCCTTCCGCAACAGCATGTCGGAGGCCTTGACCCGCGCGCACGGCAGCCATCCCCACAAGGCCGAGAGCGCCTTTAAGGACGGCGCCTCGCGCCGTGTGGCCCTAGACCAGCTGTCGACCCTCTACGCCAAGTCCAGGGACGCGCGCGCTCACAACTACATGGCCAAGTACAGCGATCCTGTGCTGCCGCCATTCTGGACCATGAAGGAATTTCTGACCTTCGGGGCCGCCGTGAGATTCTACGCCCTTCTGTCCAATCCGATAAAAGCCGCCGTGGCCGACGACTTCGGCATGCCCACCCACGAGGTGCTCACCAACTGGCTGGAGTGTCTGGTCGATCTGCGCAACGTCTGCGCCCATCACGACCGACTGTTCAATCGGATCTTCCAGAAGCAACCAAGCCGCTTGCGCCGTCAGAACCTGCCGACGGCTCCGGTCAACAAGCTGAAGGCCCGGTTGGAGTGTCTCGATCACCTGCTGACCAGCCGTGGATTGACGGGCGGCCGGGTCGCGGCCGTGCAGGCTCTGCTCGCCCGCTATCCGGACGTGCAGGCCGCCGAGGTCGGCTACTGATAGAGCAAAAGGGCGTCGCCGCCCTTCGGCGGCCGGGCTCTAGGCGGCGGAGCCGCCCCAAGCCCCGCGCGCGGGTCTTGGCCCTTCGGGTTGCGATCCCTGACGCGGGGGCGGCGGACGGTTCGGCGCCAGAGGTCGCCCTGCCCGGGCGTGTGACGTCCTGTCGCCGAGGGTCCGCTCAGGCCTCCGCTCGCAGGGCCCGAAGGAAGTCGACTTCTTCGGGATGGCGGGCCAGAATTTCGATCAGGCCGACCGCGGCCACGCCGGGCGGTGTGGCGCCGCTCTCATATTTCTGGAAGGCGCGCCTGCCGCCGCCGATCAGCCGGCCGGCCTCCTCCTGGGTGAGCTTGAGCCGCTTGCGGACCTTGCGCACGTGGGCGGCGTAGGCGGCCTTCAACGCCTCGAAGGCCCTGTTGCTCTCAGCAAGATCAGCGCCCGAATGGATGGAGTCGCTGTCGTCGTCGGGATACCAGCCCGGCGCCTGCACCACGCGCGACATCGAGCCGAACCGCACCGTCTGGGCGCGGGTGTCGCGGCGCAGGACCTTGCCGGTCTCGGGATGAATGCGGGTCTCGGTCATTTTCCGGTCTCTTTGAACGAGGTCAGCGTCAGGTCGATCAAGGTCTCGCCCGCGAACTTCAGGAACAGCACGCGTCCGTCCCAGGGCAGGTTGTAGGTGTCGTGCCAGACCTTTGAATTGGGCGGACTGTGCGCCGTCTCCGACTTGATGAAGTCACCACCTTGCAGCGCCTGCACGGCGTCGACGACATCCTGCAATCCATAACCCAGGGCTCGCGCGTTCTCGGTCGCCACCCGCGTGATCTCCAGCCCTGCCACGGTCGCGAATTTCGTCTGGATCGCCGCCAGCGCGTGATGCGGATTTCGCTTCGCCGCCATTGAAATACACCTTGAAGGTTAAATTTTCAAGCGTGGATCAGGTCGCGGCCTGGCCCGCGACGCGGCGCAGTTCGCCCAGCCGCGCCTCGCAGACCGCCCGCACCAGGCCGATCAGCTGCTCTGCGCTGGCCTTCAGTTGCTCCAGCTCCGGCTGAGTGATGTGGAAAGTCTCTTGGTTATAGCGGGCGTCGACATAGGCCCGCTTGAGCTTGCCGAACGGCTTGCGCTGGGCCCGTGTGTCGCGCGGCCAGACTGGGATCAGCGACGGGGCCTTGGCCTCGGCCTGGGAGCGCAGGAACAGGATGTTGTGCGAACGCGGCGCGTAGAAGCCGGTCAGCAGCAGGACGGCGATGTACGCGGCCTCGACGGTCTGGTGCAGGTTGAAGGCGGCCTTGTGAAGCCAGTCGTCCTCGTCCCCCTGCGCCATCTGAAATTCTGCCGTCTTAAGTGACGTTCGGATCGTGGCGAAGATCTTGCGATAGTAGGTCTCGCCCAGGGCCAGTTCGGCCTGGGGCGTCAGGGGCTTGGGCGGGTGGAAGGCATGGCCGGGCACCTCGTAAAGGACGACGCCCTGCTCGATGACCTCCCGAAAAAAGTACTGGCCCGCGTCGAGGGCGGCGTTGATCTCCGAGAGGTCGTGGATGATCAGGTTGACGATCCGTCCGATCGACGGGTCGTGGGCGATCTTCTCCTCGGTCTCGTACCAGTAGTCGGCCGTGTCGGTCAGCTTCTCGTCGCTGACCACCACCAGGATGTCGAAGTCCGAAAGGTAGCCGTTGTGCGGTTCGTCGACGAAGTCGCCGCGCGCATAGCTGCCAAACAGGATGATCTTGTAGATCTTGGCTCCGCGCCGCCAGGCCTGGGTGCCGCCGGCCACGGCCTGCTCGAACCCGGCCAGCAGGTGGCCGACGATCTTGTCCAGCTCCCGGTGCTGGCGGTCGGGCAGGTAGTCGAGATTCGATTTCATCGCCGAGGAGTCTGGCGTCCCCTTCCCGGCGTCACAAGCAAAAGCGACGGTTCATGCTGTCAGCCGTCGAGGATCTGGGCCTCGAGGGCTTCAATCTCGCGGACCAACTGTGAATTGGTCCCGACCGTGTCGGTGAATTCAGCCTCGATCGACGCGAGGAAGGCGTCCCGGTCGACGTCCTCGCCCTCCTTCAGGCGCTCGGCGCAGGCCTGCAAGGCGCGCGAGAGCCTGGGAGCAGCGCGGCGGGAGATGGTGTTGACCAGATCGGCGAGCTCGTCAGATCGGGGGTGCGCCTCGACGAAGGTCGCGTAGGGAACCACGAGCGCGGGCAGATCCACCAGCTCGTCGGTCGCCGCCAGGGCGCCGGGACTGATAAGGGTTTGCGACAGGCCCAGGACGACGGCGCAGGCCTCGGAACAGAGCCGGCCGGGCGTGAGCGGGTCGTCGGACTCGGGCACGTAATCCAGCGGTTGGGCCAGGGCCTCGATCGCCTCCGGCGTCAAATCCTTGATCTGCTGCAGCTTGACCCGCGAGGCGTATTTGCGCCCCAGCTCCGAAGTGACGGCGGCCCAGACGTCCGTCGCCGTCGGCGGCGCATGGCGGCGACGCACCAGGGCGGCGCCATCGATCTCAAACCCGATGAACGTCTTGGATTCGGAGCGGTAGCGGGCGATGGGTCGGGCCTGTAGCATGATCGCGCGCAGCCCGACCTGCATCCAGGTGAGCCGGGTCACGGCCAGACTGGCATGTCCGAAGACGCCGCCCTCGGCGCCGGCGGCGATCTTCGGATTCCCCGACTCCAGAAGCACGTCGCCGGGACGCAAGGGCTTGGCCTTGATGATCGACATGGAGGTCCTTGATCCGACGTGTCGCCGATCGATCAGCCGCTCCGGGAGTTGAGAAGGCGCTTGATAGACACCCGCCAGCGTCTTTAGCCGAAGCCTGGACATAACGCTGGCCTCCCGGGCGGGCCCCGATGGGGCGGGGCCAGGATCGGAAACGACGAGGCTTAGGCGGGGCCGGGCGGCCTGCCAATACCGGAGAATCTCAAGGGTGGGCCGGGACCCGCCCAGCCCGGGGAAAGGCAAAGGGAGGGATCCGTCTGCGCGCCGATCGGGCGCGAGCAGACGAGGTGTCCCATGTCTTCTTCCTCCTGGAGCGCCGAGCGCGTCGCCGCTCTGAAGACCCTGTGGCTGGCGGGCCGTTCCGCCGCCGAGATCGCCAAGGCCCTGGGCGGGGTGACCCGCAACGCCGTGATCGGCAAGGTCCACCGGCTTGGCCTGGCCGGGCGCATGGAGCCGTCGGCTCCGCGCCGGACCCGGGCCGAACGGCCAAGGACCTCGGCCCCGCGCCGGCCGTCGCCGTCCAGGCCCCCTCCCCCGCCGGCCGCCCCGGCCGTTCGGGCGCGAACGCCCCAGGCCGCGCCGGTCGAGGCGGTCGCCCGCGTGTTCGACGGCGCGGCCCTGACGGCGCGGATCTGTCGCTGGCCGGTGGGCGATCCCAAGGCGGCGGGCTTTGGCTATTGCGGCGCGGCGGTCATCGGAAAGGGGCCCTACTGCCCGGGCCATCAGGCGGTCGCCTATCCAGCCCGCCTGCAGCTCAAGGCCGACCCCTACGCGGGGACGGCGTGGGGACGTCGTTCGGGCGCGGCGCGGGGCTGGTGACCGTCCGGACGGTGGGAGGCCGCCCTGGGCTCCAGCGACCTCGCCACCGGCCGGCCCCGGCCGCAAGGGGCGCTGCGCTCAAAGCCCTTGCGACCGGAACCGGTCCGTCGGCGCGGAAGGCGGTCGGGAGCCCACGGGCTCGCTCCCGACCCTTTTGAAGGACTGGTCCCATGACCGCCACCGCCCCTGCCCCCCTCACCGGCCCGCTCACCGCCCTTGAGGCCCAGGCCCTGAGCCTGGACGATCCGCGGCCGCATCCGCCCGAGGACGCCCTCGTCCAGCTGGGCCACTGCGTGATGACCGAACTGCTGGACCTCTTGGCCGACACCGCCCTGGAGGATTTCCAGACGACCCTGGCCGAGACCCTGATCGGCGCGTTCCATTCCGCCGCCCAGCGGATCGAGCGGGAGGCCGACCGCGCCCGCGACGACCTGCAGCGCCAGGTCCGCGACTTCAACGGCTCGGAGGTGGCCGACACCGACCTCCAAGAGGCCACCCAGCGCACGCGTGCCGCCGATGTCGCCGTCCAGGCCGTGGAACTGATCCGCGACGCGGCCGCCCAGGCCTACGCCCTGGCCACCGGCGAGGCCTGGCAGCCCTGGCGCGGCAGCGTCAAGGCCTCGCGCCTATCGGCCGCCCAGGTCGAGGCCCGGGAGGCGATCCGCGCCATGCGGGCCCGGCGACACCGCGCCGTCGATCCGGGGACCGTGGTGGTGGGCTTCCGCGCCGCCCCTCAGGCCGACACCGCCGTCGACGCCGGGCGCATCTTCGACGCCCTCAACTGGGCGCGCCAGACCTGGCCCGACATGGCTCTGGCCGTCACCGGCGCGCGGGGCGGCGAGAAGCTCGCCCAGAAATGGGCGCGGTCGCACGGCGTCACCACGGTGCTGGCCAGGGCCGACTTCGACCGCAACGGCCGGGCCGCGCCGTTCCGGGCCAATGACGAACTGCTGGAGCTGGAGCCGGTCTGCGTCCTGACCCTGGCCAATTCGTTGGACGCCGCGCGGAGGGGCGAGCTCAAGCCGTTCGGTCCGGCGCTCAACCTCGCCCAGAAGGCGGCCGAACGCGGCATCCGCTGCGTGACGGTGCGGCTGCGGGCCTGACGGCTCGGGCGCGGCGGCCTTGGCCGTCGCGCCCTCTTTTGTGAGGCTTGGGGGCCAGCGCTCGTCCTTGGAAAACATCAGGGTTGAAAAGCCGCCGCCCGGCGCTTTTTCTCTCGCTCCGACGCGCCGGCGGCGTTTGGCGCCCGCGGCCTTGGACAAAGGACCTAGAAACTTGGCCAACTCTCCACCCGACAGCCGCGCGCCCAACCCGATCGACCTCCATGTCGGCGCCCGCGTGCGGACCCGCCGCAAGGTGGCCGGCGTCAGCCAGGAACAGTTGGCTGCGGGACTGAAGCTCACCTTCCAGCAGGTGCAGAAGTATGAGCGCGGCGCCAATCGCATCAGCGCCTCCAAGCTCTACGAGACCGCCGGCGTCCTGAAGGTGCCGGTGTCCTATTTCTTCGAAGGCCTGGGCGATCCGGGCGCGGACGCGCCCGATCCATCCCGTGCGGCGGCGGATCGGACCCTCGACGCCTTCCTAAGTACGCCGGAGGGTCTCGAATTGGCCGAGAAGTTCGCGAGGATCGGGCGGGGCCGGGTGCGTCGGCAGATCCTGTCGCTCGTTCGGGCCATGGCCGATGAGGACGCCGCCGACGCGGGCTAACCGCATCAGTCCGAAGGCCTGGGACGACGCCAGGCCGGGTGGAATAAAGCCCGAACGAACCGCGAGATCTTGCGGCCGCCATGGGATCGGACCCTAACCTTAGCGGTTGGCGATTCGTTCCGGCGCCTTGCGATGACCCGTCCAGAGCGTCCCTGGGACGGGCGGTCGCCTCCCCTACCCGTTCGGCTGTTGTTCGGCCGGCGCCGACAGCGCCCGACCGACGACCTGTCGCCTTCTGAAACCGCTTGCCGCGGACGGCGCATGCTCGTTGCGGATCTTGCATCCGACACGCGCGCCCTCGGGGCTGGGGCGTTGCCCTTTGAAGGCCTTGGGCTCCATCGCCGGCCAGGGCCGGTGGATCCAGACGTCTGGCCGGTCCTAGGCGCGGAGGCGGCGGAAAACCTCGGCCGTCTGCGCCGGCTGCGTCGAACCGGGCTAAGCGCGCGGCGCGGCTTGGCCGACCAGCACCTTGATCAGCAGGTCATCCGCCTTGGCCGCGGAGCCCCAAGTGGCGTGCGGACCCGCGCGATCTGTCACGCCATCCCTAGGGCGGGGCGGCCCGGGTCAAAGCCGACCTCGTAAGCGAGGCGCGGGCCGGCGGAGCCTCCGGCCTTCCTCCGCTGCGCTGCGTGCAGCCCGGTGTCCACCGTCCGCGGGCTTTGGCCCGGCCCTTAGTCCCCGCCCTGCCAGGACGCGTGATCGCGGCAGGGACCGCGAGCCGCCGGGGCCATTCCCGGCGGAAGACGGAGAAAGACCATGCTCAACAAGGTTCAACTGATCGGCTTCACCGGCGCGGACGCTGAAATTCGCGCCACCTCGGGCGGCAAGGCCCTGGCGGTCCTGCGGGTCGCCACCAGCCGCTACACCAAGAAGAACGGCGAGCGTCAGGACTTCACCACCTGGCACCAGGTCGAGATCTGGAGCCCCGCGACGGTCAAGTGGCTCTCCTCGCGTCCCCTCCCCAAGGGCTCGAAGGTCTATGTCGAGGGCGAGATCCGCAACGAGCACTACACCGACAAGGACGGCCAGGAGCGCTACTTCACCAAGGTGGTGGTCGCCGGTCCGGGCCACGAGCTGAAGTCGCTCGACCGCCCCGAGACCAATCCCGAAGACGAGGAGGCCTAAAGGCCCCTCCCCCGCCCCGGAGGATCCCTTCCGGGGCGGGGTCATGTTCGGGCCATGGCGTAACGCACACTTAAGGGGTATAAATGTGCGTCACTCAGACTCGCCGTTTTCGGCGCGGAGAACGGCTTGTTGGACGCCTCGGTCGAAGGGCTATTTTTGAACCTCGCCAAGGCCGAGGACACGGTGAGCCGACTCGACGCGCGCGCCCAGGCCTGCCCCTTCGCCGAGGGCTGGGCCGCGCGGGTCGACTTCATCGAGGCCAACGGCTGGGGCTGGGTCAGCGGCGAGATCGTCGATATGGAGGACCTGGTCTTGCACGACGCCCAGATGGACGCGCGCCTTCCCGACCAGGCCCTGCGCGCGACCTACGGTCTCGTGCGGGCCCGTCGCAGGGCGCGCGGCGCGGGGCCGGAGCTGCAGACCGCGCACGGGGCGGTCTGGCTGGCGGGCCATCGCAGCGAGCCGCCGCTCTTGGCCCCCTCCCCTATCGACCCCGACGAGGTTCGCCCCGGCCCCGGCGCGGAAGCCCGCGACCTGGTCGGCGAACTCGTCCACCAGGTTCGAACCCTGAGCCGGGGCGAGACGGCCGATCCGATCGAGGCGGTGGAGGAGTGGGTGCAGTGGACCCGGCGCCTCCCCGATCGCGCGCCGGCCTTGCTGCGCGCGGCCACGGCGCTGGAGGGCTGGCGCCTGGTCAACCCCCTGCCCCGCCAGAGCTTCGTCGGCGGGGTGATGGTCGCCCAGGCCCTGAGGGTGTCGGGCCGCACGCGCTCGTGCCTTCTCGCCTTCGAGGTCCCGCGTCGGACCCACCTGCAGCCGCCGCGGGGGTTCGTCGCCGCCCCGATCGCGGCCCGCCTGGCTTACTGGCTGAAGATCACGGCGGTCGGGGCCGAGGCGGGCTTGGCCGAGATGAAACGCCTGGATCTGGCCCGCCAGGTGGTGCTCAAGCGCGTCGGCGATCGCAGGGCCAACGACCGCTCGGCCGATCTCGTCGACCTTCTGCTGGCCAGGCCCCTGGTCAGTGCGGCGATGGCGGCCGAGCACCTGGGCGTCGCCGGCCATACGGCCCGGCGGCTGCTGACGAGCCTGGGCGCGTCGGTGATGGAAGTCAGCGGCCGCTCGCGTTATCGCGCCTGGCGGCTGTAGCGCGGGGGCTCAGCCAGGTGGGCAAATGGGGAAGTTCCCATTTGGGCGTCTGGGGTGTCGCGCGGCCCGGCGAAGCAGTTCAGCTCAAGGTGTGGTCTTGCCCTCTTGAGGACTTGCCCAGAACCCCCTCGCCCCATCATGGCAAGAGGGCAAATCCCCATTTGGGTATCTTGCCCAAACCGGGAAGTTCCCGGAACCCCGTTTGCGAACTTGGGTATCTGGTTTAGAGTGATGTTCACAAAATGGGCTCTGGGTTAAGTCCACCCTTGCCCATCTGGGATGAAGGTGTTTTGCGAATTTGGTGAAGCGGGTTTCTGTGGAAAAGTTGCTTTCCACATGTCCCCAGAACTCCATTTACCCACTTGGGTTAAAACCCTGTTCACCAATTGCCCATAACCTAATTTGAGCAAAAGGGGACCTCGGCAGAAACCCAAGACCCCAATTGCCCAGTTGCCCATTGCCTCAGAAGGGAACTTTCCCATGGCGGTCATCAGCGTGTGTTCGACGAAGGGCGGGGTGGGCAAGACCACCCTGGTCATGTGCCTGGCCGACGCCTTCGCCCGACAGGGCGGCTCGGTGGCCATCGTCGATGGGGACCCCAACGGCCACGTCGCCAGCTGGCGCGAGCGCGCCGGCGACGACTGCAAGGTCACCGTCATCAGCGAGGCCAACGAGACCAGGATCCAGGACGTCATCGCCAACGCCGCCAGCGAGTACGCCCTGGTCTTCGTGGACCTGGAAGGTGCGGCCTCCCAGGCGGTGACCTACGCCATCGCCGAGAGCGACATGGTCCTGATCCCGACCAAGATCTCGGGCATGGACCTGCAGGAGGTCTACCGCACCTACGAGGTGGTCAAGCGCGCCGAGAAGATGCTCAAGCGCGGCATCCCCGCGCGCGTCGTGTTCAGCCAGATGAACCCGCTCTACAGCCGCGTGGCTGGCCATGCCCGCCAGGAGATCCGCGACAACAGTATCCCGGTCCTCAATACGGAGATCATCCAGCGCGCGGCCTATCAGCAGATCCACTTCACGGGCATGACGCCCAGCGCCCCCGGCGGGGAGGCCAAGGCCGCGCGCGAGATCGCCGCGGTGCTGGCCGAGCTGCTTGAAGCGCTGGCCAACCAGGCCCAGGCGGCCTGATAGGGGAGGGGAGACCATGACCGACAAAGCCGCCCGCCCGGCCTTCCAACCGGCCCCACGACCCCGTCCGATCAATGACGCGGGCGCCACCGAAGCCCTCCGCAAAGCCACCGAGGATTTGGGCTTCAATCGCACGACCAGTGCGCCTGCCGGCGTGATCGAGGCGGACGTGGCCTCGCCGGCCCAGGCGACGCCCGCGCCCGCGCCAAAGGCCTTGGCGGTCGCGCCGGCCCCCCGCGCGGCTCCCAAACCCAAGGCGGTCAAGCCCGCTCCGGCGACCGACTTCTCCGATCGCGAGACCTCGCTGAAATTCGTCATCGACGATGAGCTGTCGACCGCGCTGAAGCTGGACGCGGTCAGGCGGCGGGTGACGGTAAAGTTCCTGGTCCTGGAGGCCTTGGCCGAGAAGGGCTACCCGGTCGATATGGCGACGCTCCACGAAGACGGACGCCGGGTGAGAAAATAGGAAGATGGGCAAAAGGGCAAATGGGGATTTGCTCCCCCCCGTCGATGACTTGGGTGGATCCGCCGGTGTGGCCGCGGCCATCCGGCACGCGGCGGCGATGAAGCGAATCGCGGTACGCCAGATGATCGTGAGAGTAGGGCAGGGCGCATGACGGCCCCCAAGGACCGCAACAACCAGTTCGACCTGTTCATCCCGCTGATGCGGGATCTTTCGCTGAAGGATCAGCGCGAGACGATGGAGCGGCCGTTCTTCTCGCTGCAGAAGCGCAAGCGCCTCAAGCCCATCGAGTACAAGAGCGCCGACGGCGAGGTCACGGTGAAGGTCGAGGCGATGCCGGCCTACGGCATGGCCACCATCTGGGACGCCGACATCCTGATCTGGGCGACCAGCGCGCTCAACCGCATGAAGGCCGAGGGTCGCAACGACGTGCCCCGGACCCTGCACGTCACCGCCTATGACCTCTTGCGCACGATCCAGCGCGACACCGGCGGCAAGGGCTATGCCGACCTGAAGGCGGCGCTGGATCGTCTCGCGACCACATCGATCCACACCTCCATCCGCCGGCCCCGCAAGGGCCACGACGCGCGCTTCAGCTGGCTGGACGAATGGGGCGTGGAGACCGACGGCCAGGGCAACCCGGTGGCGCTGCGTATCGTGCTGTCGAACTGGGTCTGGGAAGGGATCATGAACGAGAAGGCGGTGCTGACCATGCACCCCGACTATTTCCAGATCTCCGGCGGCCTCGAGCGCATCATCTACCGCATCGCCCGCAAACACGCCGGCGACCAGGACGACGGCTGGACCTGCCGGGTCAGCCTGCTGCACGAGAAGAGCGGCTCCGACAGCGCGCCCAAGGAATTTGCGCGCATGTTGCGCAAGATCGTCGAGGCCAACGACCTGCCTGAGTACGACATGGCCTATACGACAGCCGGGGACGGCTCCCAGGCGGTGAGGTTCATTCGCCGCTCGGTCGTCGAGCGCATCCAGGTCCAGGCCGAGCTTGAGGCCGAGACGGCCACGCGGGTCCGCCGGGAGCGGGAAGATCGCCGTGCCGTCGAGGTCGACGGGCTGATCGAGCCTTGGACCAAGCGCCGGGTCGTGCGCGACGACGACTAACGGTCTATCGCACACCGCGATTGCCGATTCCCCATATTTTCAAGTAGTTGACGCCAGGACTTCAAGTAACGCCTGGCCCTGCGGGACGGTCTTTCACACACCAGAGTCGCCCTGGCCGCCCGCCAAATTGGTAAACAGCGGGTTAAAACCGGGCGCGGACGCCGATTTTCAGCGCCAAAACGCCGGCGGCGGCCGTGGAAGGGACACGTCGGGGTTTCACACACCCGATAAGGCCCGGCTTGTCGGGGTTTCGCACACCGCCTGGGCCTTTCTTCGGGGTTTCACCCACCGAAGCGCCTCCAATCCGTCGGGGGGAACGCCCGCCGGAGGTGGGGGTAGGCCCTCGGGGTTTCACACACCGAAATCGGCCTTTCGTTCGGGGTTTCACACACCCGGTTGAGGGAGCTGCGTCGGGGTTTCGCACACCGCGCCATCGCGGTTTCGCACACCGGGCGCCAGGGCCATGCTTCGGGGTTTCACCCACCCTGGACTCGGCTTTGCCTCGGGGTTTCACACACCGGGGTCGGTCCGGATGTCGGGGTTTCGCCCACTGGTGCGCCTTCACGGGAGCGCGGGGCCATCTAAGGGCGGATTTTGGCCCCGTCAGATGTTCGCGGGACCGGCAGAACGCCTAGTTGGCGGGGATTTTGCGGCCTCAGCGGCCTGAAAGCGTCGGGGATTCGCCCACCGGAGGGACTTCGGGCCGGGTTCGGTCTTTCACCCACCGGTCCAACCTGTGGATGGCACGGGTTTTCACCCACGCTTCCTGCGGGGGAACGCCCACCCAAGCCTCGGGGGAACAGACACCGATCCACGGGGTATCGCCCACTGGGTGTTTCGCCAAGCCACGGAACGCACTCAGGTTTTCCTCCCTGTCAGGCCCCTTAACTTAATTAACTTCGTACATAACAATATCTCTAACGGCGCAGCTGAAGCGCCGCCGGGAAACACAGGGCCAAAGAGGGGCCCCGTTTCCCCGGCTCGTGGTCTGCGACCCAGGCCGGGAACCCCGAGAAGGCCCGACGACCCCGGATTTCTCGGGAATTGCCGAGACCATCGACCGGGTGAGAGCCTTGGCCATGCATCGAGGGCTCCGCATCGCCTTGCTTGGTCTGATCCCCGCACCGATCGCGGCGGTCCAGGCCCTCGCGCCCGCGCCGCTGGTCCTGGTCAACACCTCGCCCAGCGAACCGACCGGCATCTACGTCCGCTCCCGCCTTCCGCCGGCGGTCGGGCGCATCATCGCCTTTCGGCCGCCGCCGGGCGCCTATCCCTATGTCGCCGAGGCCATGCCCGAGCGAGCGCGCACCAGCATACTCAAGGCCGTGCGGGCCGGGGCAGGGGATCTTGTCTGCGCCGACGAGCGGCGCGTGCTCGTCAACGACCAGGTTTGGCCGGCCGCGGCGCGGATCGATCGGCGCGGTCGGTCCCTCCCGCAGTGGCGCGACTGTCGGCGCCTAGCGGCCGACGAGGTCTTCGTGCTCTCGACGCGGATCCCCAACAGCTTCGACAGCCGCTACTACGGTCCGGTCCATCGGGCGGAGATCCTCGGCGTCTACATGCCGATTCTCACCTCAGAGACGCCTTCGTGACCTGGGGGCGGGTCCTCGCCGGCGCCATGGCCGTCCTCGTCCTGGCGACGGCCCCGGCTAGCGCCTGGGGTCAGGTCGCCGCCGAGCGCCCGGACCTTGCCCGGCTGCGGGACGTGGTCGATGCGCCAGGCGGGCGCGACGCCATCGCCCGGGTGACCTGGGCCGAGGCGGCCGGGCAGGGCGACAGCGGCCTGGCCGGCGTGGTCTACACCATCCTCAACAGGCTCGCGGCCGGGCGCTGGGGCGACAGCATCGACCAGGTCGTCAATGCCCGCGCCCAGTTCGAGCCGGTGCTGCGGGCGGGCGGCGACTGGCGCGCCTTGCCGGCGGTGCGCCCGGCCGAGCGCGCGCGCATCGACACCATCTTGAACCTGGCCCTGGAGGGCCGGCTGCCGGATCTCACCGGCGGGGCCCTCTATTTCCAGAACCCCAAGATCGTGGCCGCGCGCGCAGCGGCCGGAACGGTGTCGCCGCGCCTGGTGCATTTCGGCGGAGCCGCGCCCAGCGTGGTGATCGGCGATCACGCCTTCTATCCGGGCCAGGCGGGCAGGACGGGCGCCGCCCCGCTCGATCCCCTTGCGGCGGCGGGCGGCGCAATCTTTCCCGATCAGGGGCGCTCGCCCGATGCGATTGACGTCTCGGTCCAGGCGTCAGGAACCCTTGCGCCGGCCGCGGCGGGTGCCCGTGGCCTCGTCGTGCTGCCGACGGGCGAGATTGTCGAAGACCCCGCACGGCTTGCCGCGCCCCAACCCTGAGCGACCGATCCGCGCCCTGGCAGGCCGCTGAGGGCATGGGCTGCCCGAGCCCGTGAACGCTTCCGCCGATCCTGCCCTGTCACCCGGTCCGTCAACCCGCTGGCGCGGGTGCCGCGCCGCGCGCGGCGCGGACGGTGACGGTCCAGGGCCCGACAGGCCCGGTCGACGAAGACGCTCATCGGGAGCGTCGATCGGAGACCAGACCCATGACCTTCACGCGCACTGAAAAGCTCATCGTCCTGATCGGGTTCAAGCTGACCCTCGTCGTCGGCTTCTTCGCCTGCCTTGGGCTGACGGCGTCCTTCTTCATCGGGCGTCCAGCCGGCCCCAAGGCCCTGATGCTCTTCGGGGCGCTGCTGGCGATCGATCTGGTGGCCATGGCCTATCTCGCCCTCTGTCAGGTGCTGGTCGGCAAGTCGCGCGGCGGGGAGGGGGCGTGAGCCCTCTCTTTGCGTGACGCTGGGCCGGGGTTGCGCCTCATCGGGGCGCGCCCTTCCTGAGCCTCGGCGCCCGCTCGTCTCCACGGGCCCGGCGCCAGGGCGCCAGATCCCGGTCGCCTCGGCGTCCACCCGAGGGCCCGCCTCGCTGGCGAGCGCCCTGAAGGCGCTCGTCGCCGTCGACTTGCGACGGCGCGGCTTCGGCTACTGAGCTTGGAGGCGCCTCTTCCAATCCTACCCTGTCACCCAGCCCGTCAACCCGCTGCGCGGGTTCCCCTCCGGGCCCGCGCGAGCGCGACCCCTGCGGTGACTGGCCGGGGCCCGACAGCGGGGAAGGGACAAAGGCGCTCAAGGGGAGCGTCGGCCTAGCCGGAGATGTCCCATGTTCGAGTTCACCAAGACCACGTTCGATCACATCGACGACGACCTGATCGCCCAGCATCTGGCCAGCGGCATGCCGCGATACAGCAACACGCTCTATCTTCTCGGCGGCGGCTTCATCCGGCGCTGGACCGACGACGAGGCGGCGGCCCGTACACAGTTACAGGCCGACCGGACCGATCCGAACCTGTCCTGGGCCATCGCATTCGACCACATGACGGTCTGGGCCGTGGATGTGGCCTTTGCGCCCAACAGCAAGTCGGCAGAGCAGCTGCGAGCCGAATGCGACGAGGCCCTGGACGCGATGTTCGAGCGGTGGGTAAGCGCGGAGGAGGGGGCGCGCTAAGCTCCCTTTTTGCGCCCGCGACCCTCAATGCTTGGCTCCGCGGCCGCGCCCTCCAATCTCGCCCGCGCCATGGCGTCGAAATCCGGCAGGGACGGCGCCGGCGTTCCTGGCAGCGGCGCGATGGCCAGCCCGAGCGTATCGGCCAAGGCCTTGCGATCTCGCGGGCGACTGACCCGTCGATCGAGCACGTCGAGCAGTCGCGCCATCAGGGCCGCACCCTCGTCATCGGCGCGGGCCTCGGCCAGCAGCGCGCCGCCCAGCACGATCTTGGCGCGGGTCTCGCGCTTGCGCTCGGTCTGATCGAGCAAGGCTTCGAGGCGCTCGACCCTGGCCTTCCAAACCTGAAGGCGGCGTCCTTCGTCCTCGATCTGATCGAGCCGCGTCACATGCCCGCGATGCCGGGGCAGGGCGCCGGTCAGGTTGGCCAGGGCCGACCGGGCGCGGTGCTCACGGTCGGCCAGCTGCACGGCGAGGTTCTGCAGCCGACGCGCCTTGGCGGCTGGGCTCTCGGGAGCGCGGCGGGGAGCGCGCTTGGGTCTGACGGCGGCTTCCATCGAGAGGCTTCGGCTTGAACTAACGACGGATTGAGCGTACCCCTTCTCAGCCCATAGTGACAAGGGCGCAGTTATGCATTGCGTTGCAATGCCTGCGGCCGGGAGGCCCGGCAGCCCGCCGACGCCGAAAGATCGGGGCGTCGTCTGGCGTCGAGCCAAGGGGCAAGCCCCTTAGCGATCCCGTTCGCTGCGCGGCTTGAAGATCGGGCGCTCCACGCCCAGCAAGGGAAGGATCCAGTGGCCCACTATCGGCTGGAGGTGAAGGCGATCAAACGCAGCGACGGCCGCTCGGCCGTGGCCGCGTCGGCCTATCGCGCGGCCGGCAAGCTCTTCGACGAGCGCCTCGAAATGGTGTTCGACTACACCGACAAGGGCGGGGTGGCCTTCACCGGGATCATGGCCCCGGCTGCCGCGCCCGCCGAGCTGCAGAACCGCGAGCGGCTATGGAACGCGGCCGAGGCGGCCGACAAGCGCGCGGACTCGCGCACCGCTCGCGAGATCCTGGTGTCGCTGCCCCACGAGCTGTCCGACGATCAGCGCCACGGCCTCGTCCGCGCCTTCATCGCCGAGAGCCTGGTGGGCAAGGGCATGATCGCCGACTACGGCATCCACTATCCCGACGCCCACGGCGACGAGCGAAACCATCACGCCCACATCCTGGTGACGACCCGCCGTGTCGGGCCTGAAGGCTTCGGCTTCAAGGCTCGGGAGTGGGACAACCCGGACGCAGTGAAAGCCCTGCGCCTGGAGTGGGAGCAGATCCAGAACCTGCATCTGCGGCAGCATCTTGGTCAGGAGGCGCCGCAGGTCACCAGCCGCAGTCTGAACGATCAGGGCCTGGACCAGGAGCCGACCATCCACCTGGGGCCGGCCGCCTCGGGGATGGAGCGGCGCGGGGAGGCGTCCGATCGCGGCGATATCAACCGCCGGGTCCAGACCCGCAACGCCGAGCGCCAGACGCGCCCCGTTCAGGTGCGCGAGCTCGAGGACCAGATGGCGGCCGGACGTCCGCGCCAGGCCTATCCGATCGATGCGGTGATCCGCGAGTTCGAGGCCATCCACCAGACCATGGTTCGCGAGCGCGACAGCTGGGCCCGCGCCCAGGCGCGCGTCACCGCGCCGATCGAGGTTCCTACGGCCCGGTCCGTGGTGAGCGAGGTGATGGGCGAGGCCCTTTCGCGACGGGCGGCGGCGGCCCGGCGACTGGACTGGACCCAGAACCGCATCGAGCAGGGCAGGGCGCGTCGCCAGACCCTGGTGCGATGGGTCCGCAACCCGGTCCGGATGATCTGGGCGGCGCATGCCGAGATGAACGCGGTCGATCGGGCGCGCGCGGCGGACCGGCGCGCGGAGGTCGATCTGAAGGTTCGCCAGGAGTGGCTGCGCAGCGAGGCCGGCCGGGTCTATCTCGCCTCCCGCCTGGATCCTCCGCGGCAGGCGGCGGCGGATGCGCGGCGCGAAGCTCGGACCCTTGAGCGCAAGATCAAGCGCGCCGACCGCCGCATCGAGGCGGTCGCGCGCACCCGAGTGAAGCTACTGGTGGCCCGGGAGCTAGGGCATGACAAGATGGTCGCGCCCACTCGCATGGACCTGGGCGTGGGGCAGGCGGTGCGCGAGGTCGATCGCCGGGCGGTCGATGTCGTCAAGGCGCACGCGCCGCTCGCCCAGGAGCGGGCGCTGAGTAAGGTCATGGCGCTTGTGCAGGGCAAGGTCCCAGGGATCGGGCCAGATCGCTGAGAGTGCGCGTTAGGTCGGCGCTGTTCGCATGGCCAAGACCCAATCACGCAGTTTCCCGCGGTCGATCGCCTCCACCGGATAGGCGCGCGCCTGGCGCACGCCGTCGGTCCCGGGAGACAGCTCCGTGGTGGTGACGATCAGGCCTGACCCAGCCTTCTCCCAGAGCACGTCGGCATAGACCGACTTGAGCAGGGTCTTGCCGATCTTGCGCTTCTCACGCTTGCACTGGACGATGATCAGGGGCGGGAGGCTCGGATTGTCGTCCTTGGGAAAGACGCGGACGTCTATGCCGTCATCGTTCCGACCCGGCCCGAGCTCGACGCGAAAGCCCTGCTTCTCGAAATGCTCGGCGGTCAGCGCCTCAAACTGGCGCCAATGGACGTCGTCGATCTCCTCGTCGAAGTTGCGGGCGATGTAGTCGATGAAACGCTGGTCGAAGAACTTGCCGTACAACGTCTCGAGGTTTTCGCTTTTGAAGAGATCCTCGAGCTGGCGCGTATCGGCCCAGTCGGTGCGACGGATGCGCGTCCAGGGATCGATCTGCTGATTGACGTCGATTCCGCGCAGGTAGGCCATGGCGACGTCGAGCCCGGGCCCGCCGAATTTCTCGGCCGCGCGCTTCATGAACGGGGTCGGGTCCAGGCCGCTGGCGGGCGCCGGCCCGGACAGAGCCGTGTCCATCCATTCCACCAGCATCTCGCCGATCGGGCCGGTGAGCTTCCCGCGGACCGGATCGCCCTTGTATCGATGATAGACCCCGCCGACCGGCGGCAGGACCGTCGGGGTGGCCACGTATCCGACCTTGTACAGCAGATAGGTGGCCGCCTCCTGATAGGTTGTCGATTCCACGCGCATCAGGCGCGCCTCGGGCCACACGAGCCGCTCCGCCAGCTTGACGTCGTAGTCCTTGAGCATCGCGCCGATCCGCGTACGCGAGAGCGCCAGGCCGGCCTTGAAGCCTACGACTTCGGCCAGGCTGTCGGCCAGATCGTGGTTATCCATCCAGATGCCGCCCATCGACGTCTCCTGCTCGGCTCCCCGGACCTTAGCCGGCAAGGGCGGGGCCGGCGCAAGCGCCCAGACCCTTGAGAAATGCGGAATTGGCCCGCCGCGCCGCCTGGGCTCTGCTGACCATATGAGCATGTCCGTCAAGGCCCGCTGGCTCGCGCCCCTATGCCTGTTGCTGGCGCTGATCGGGCTTTGGGCCGCGACCCAGACGGCGGCCCATCTCTTCGCCTATCCCAGACCGTTCGGGGCGGGTTGGGGCGAACTTGGCCCGATAAGGATCTATGCGCCCTGGTCGATCCTGACCTGGTATGGCCGTTGGGCCGCGAGGCACCCGCAGGCCTTCGATCAGGCGGCGCTGGTCGGCCTCTGCGTGTTCGTCTGGCCGATCCTTTTGATCGCCGGCTTGACGCAGCGGTTCGTCGCTCGGCCCCAGCCCTTCGGGACGGCGGCGTGGGGCGGCTTGGCCGAGGCCAAGGCCGCGGGCCTGCTCAATGGCGAACGGCTCACCGGCCGGGTGCTGGGACGGCTTAAGGGCAGGCTCCTCACCTTCACCGGGGTGGAGCATTGCATCTTGGTGGGCGCATCGCGGTCGGGGAAGGGCGCGGGCCATGTGGTGACATCTGAGACCGCCTGGGGCGAGAGCCAGTTCACCTACGATCGCAAAGGCGAGCTCTGGCATATCACCGCCGATCATCGCCGCAATTTCTCCCACACCTTCTACTTCGCGCCGACGGACATCAACACCGCCCGCTGGAACCCGCTGTTCGAGGTGCGCAAGGGGCCCATGGAAATCGCCGACATCCAGAACATCGTCGGCATTCTGGTCGATCCGATCGGGCTCAAGCAGGGCAATCTCGACTTCTTCGACCAGAGCGCGGCCAACTTCTTCACCGGGGTGATCCTCCACGCCCTCTACACCGCCCCCGACGAGCTGAAGAACCTCACCTACGTCCGCCGGCTGCTGATCGACATCAACGCCACCTTGGACGCCATGCTGGGGACCAAGCATCGCTGGCGCCCCGATCCGCAGGCCGCCGACGGCCTGGCGCGGGACGCGGACGGCGAGCCGATCGCCGAGGTGCATCCGGAGGTGTGGCTAGGAGCGACGGCCTTTCGCAGCATGGAACCCCGGGTGCGCTCCAGCGTCCTAGCCACGGCGCAGAAGTCGCTGGCCTTGTGGGCCGATCCCCTGGTCTCCCACGCCACGTCCTGGTCGGACTTCTGCATCGGCGACCTGGTCTGCGCCGAGGCGCCGGTCAGCTTCTACCTGATCACGCCCCAGGCCCATGCCGATCGCCTGGCGTTTCTCGTGCGGGTTATGCTGCGCCAAAGCCTCAACAGCCTGATGGAGACCATCGACGCCGACAGCCGCGGCCGCAAGAAGCGCCATCGGCTGCTGATGATGTTGGACGAGTTCCCCAAGCTCGGAGCGCTGCCATTCCTGGAGAACGCCCTTGGCGAGATGGCCGGCTACGGGGTCACCGCCCATCTGATCTGCCAATCGTTCAACGACGTGTTCAAGCACTACGGCGTGCACACTTCGATCTTCGACAACTGCCACATCACCGCCGCCTTCGCGACCTCCGAGCCGACCAGCATCGAACGGATCATCAAGCGGGCCGGGCGCTTCTTGGAAATGCGCGAGAGTTTCAGCGATCCGAGACTGATGTTCGCCAAGGGACACCGCAGCCGCAACCAGGCCGAGGTCGAGCGCTATGTCCTGGCCGAGCAGGATGTTCGGGCCCTGCCAGGTGGTAAGCAGTTTCTGTTCGTCAACAATGCCAAGCCCTTCCTGGCCGACAAGATCCGCTTCTGGGAAGAACCATTGTTCTCGGTCCACTGCCGCGACTTTTTTCACGGAGAAAAGGCCGGGTTCGTCCAGACGCCCGAGACCCTGGACGTTCCAGGAAAGCCCCCAATCGACTGGCTGGGCGTGCGCGCCATCGAGGAATACGCCCCGCCCATGCGCGGCGCCGATGTCGCCATGACTCTCGCCTGCGCGGACGGGCTCAGCATCCTCGACCTCGTCTACAACGAGGAGGACTAGGCGTGACGTCTTCGTCCCAGGAATCGCTCGACCGCAAGCATACGGCCCTGCGGCAAGCCATGGGGCCGGTGATCGCCGCCGCCCTGGCCGAGGCTTCGGTGGTGGAGGTGATGGTCAATCCAGACGGCGCGATCTGGGTCGAGCGGATCGGCCAGGGCCGGGTCTTCAGCGGGGAGCGCATGGCGCCGGCCGACGCCGAGCGGATCCTGCGGCTGGTGGCCGACCATGTGGGAGAGGTGGTCACCCGTGACCAGCCCTTGGTCAGCGCCACCCTGCCCAGGTCAGGCGAGCGCTTTCAGGGCGTGTTCATGCCGGTGTCGACCGCGCCGGCCTTCACCATCCGCAAGCGGCCGGAGGTGATCTTCACCCTCGACGACTATGTGAAGACGGGCGTCATGACCGACGCGCAGGCCCAAGCGCTGCGCGCGGCCGCCGAGGGCCGCGACAACATCCTGATCGCCGGGGGCACGGGCAGCGGCAAGACCACCCTGGCCAATGCGGTTCTGGCTGAGCCCGCCTTCGCCGCCGATCGGGTGCTGATCGCCGAGGACACGCCTGAACTGCAGTGCTCGGCCAAGGATCAGATCGCCCTGCTGACCAAGCGCACGGAGCCGGCGGTGACCATGGCCGATCTGGTTCGAGCCGCGCTGCGCCTGCGCCCGGACCGCATCATCATCGGCGAGGTCCGCGACGGCAGCGCGCTCGACATGCTCAAGGCCTGGAACACCGGGCATCCCGGCGGCCTGGCCACGCTTCACGCCAACAGCGCGCGAGAGGCGCTCAGCCGCCTGGAAGACCTGATCGGCGAGGTCGCGCCGCGTGTGCCCCATCGGGCGATCGGCCAGGCCGTCAACCTGGTGGCGTTCATCCGTCGCGCGCCGGCCGGCCGGTGTCTGGAGAGCCTCGTTCGGGTCGAGGGCTGGATTGACGGCGATTATCGCCTAACGCCCGTCGCGCAATGACGTCCGAAACTTGTATACAAATTTCGGACGCTCTGTGGGTTGCCAATGTCCGAAATTTGTCTACACATTTCGGACATGACCAGCGGCCGATCACAACTGACCTCGACCATGGACGACCGGATCGCCAAGGCGGCCGGCCGCCAGGTGTGGACGCCGTCGGACTTCACCGACCTCGGCGGTCGCGACGCTGTGGACAAGGCGCTGCAACGCCGGCTGGCGCAGGGCGTGCTGCGCCGGATCGACCGGGGACTCTACGACAAACCCAAGCTCAACAGCCTGACCCAGCAGCTGAGTCCGCCCGACCCGGCCGCCGTGATCGACGCGGTGGCCCGCCGCGACCACATCCGGCTGCTGATCGACGGCATGACGGCGGCCAACGACCTGGGCTTCACCAACGCCGTGCCGGCCAAGATCGTGGTCCATGCCGACGCGCGGCTGCGGTCGATAAAGCTTGGCCAGATGGCCATCACCTTCCGGCCGACCGCGGCCAGCAAGCTCTATTGGGCCGGCCGGCCAGCCATGCGCCTGGTCCAGGCGCTGCACTGGCTGCGCGACACGCTTGGCCAGGACGACGTCGGCCAGGACTACGCGCGGCGGGTGGGCAATCTGCTCGCCGATCCCAAGACGGGGCCGGCACTGCGCCGGGACCTGGCCGACGGATTCGCCGCCCTGCCCAGCTGGATGCAGGACCTGATCCGCCCGCACATCGCCGATGAGTTGGCCCAGGCGCCGGCGCCATGATGAATCCAGCCTTCGATCAGGTCATCGGCGCCGACGCCGAAACGCGCCTTGGGCCTCGGACGCCAGTGCGGTGGAACATCGGCCTAGCCAGAGATGGCTTTTGGGGACGCCCGGGCCGGTGCCGCTCAGCGAAGTCCTCTCAGCGCTGAGGCGCCTGGACCGCGACACGTTCTCCTAAGCGTAGGGGTGGTCGGCCGGCCAGCGGAGGACCGGCCGCCACTTCGTCATTCTACTGTTTCTGCGTTGTAGCCATGCCTTGCTTTGTCTTTGTCGCGCCGTCGGGAGACGGCTGGATCGTTCGCGGCGATTTCGACGACGGCCCCCTGGAATTCGCTACCGGCGTCCGCGCCGAGCAGGCCGCGCGTGATCTTTGTCACCGATTGTCCGACGCGGGCGAGCCGGTGGTTTTGGAAATCCGCCTGCGCAACGGCGAACGCGCTGGACGTTTCCTCTTTCCAGCCTATCTGGCCGAACCCACGATGCCCGTGGCGCTGCGGGCCTAGCCTGGTCTAGGCGGCCACCCGCCAAGTCGTGACCTATGAACTGAAGCTGCCCAACGAGGCCGTTGTGGCGGCGGTCGGCGCGCCTGACCAGCTGCGTGACGCGCGCGACCAACTGCAGCTCGTCGTGGCCCTGACCGGCGGGGCGGTCGCGAAGTTTCCCTGCGGCCTGATCGCTCGCGTGTCGATGCCGGCGGTCGGCCGGTTCGAGACCTTGGCCAAGCCGCTGCTCGAAGCCTTCCTGGTGGCGATGCGCCTTGACGAAGCCCCCTGCGCCTAGCACCCGAGGGCGCCCAACGAGGATCGCCGCCGATGCGGTCAGGCGGGCAGCTCGATGGAGTCGGCTTCCTGGGCCAGGCGTTCAGACGTCTTAAACTCGCGGCGCTTGAACGCCGCCGTCGCCGCTCGGCGCAGCAACTGATGCGCGGCGACCGGAAAACGACGGCGCAGCTTGCCCGCCCAAAGCTCGGCCTTTTCGGCGTCGACCTTGATGTCGTCGGGCCGGCTCAGGATCATGCGGCTGGCCTCGGCCAAGGCAGGCCATTGCATCAGAAAGTACAGGCCCCGCTCGAAGTCGGCGTGCTGGGCGGCGTAATCAAAGGCCTGGGCTTCGGCCGCCACGTCGTCGAAATCGTCGAGCGCCCCGGCGAAGGCCTTGGCCCGACCGATGTCGAGGGTTCTCTGAAACGAGGCCCAGCGGATCGCCTGGGCGGCTTCGGCTTGGCCGGCGGCCTGAAGATAGTCGATCCAGGCGGTCTCCCAGTCGAAGTCCGGCGCAGGGACCGACCCAGAAGGCCCGGCTTGGGCGCGGCTTGGCGCAACGCCTCCCCGGCGTCGTCGAGCTCGCCGACCGCGAGATGGCGCAGGACCAAGGACCAGCCCGGCGCACTGACCTTCAGGGCCAGGGCCTCGACGAGCGCCAAGGCGGCTGTGGCGGGTAGCACCGGTTCGAGAGCGGCGGGCAGCCATCGGGCCCAGCCCTGGGGGCGGGCCGCGGCGGCTTCGACCAGGGCGTTGGCGGTCAGTTGGGGATCGCGCAGAGCCAACAGGTAGCCAAGGTCGGCGGCCGCCCGAAGGTAGACGGCCTCCACGGCGTCCTCGCGCTCGCGAAGGCGGCGTCCGACCTGGGGCTCGGCGGCTAGGTGTAGCGGCGCGCAATAGTGAACGGCTCGACGCGAGATACAAGGCGTGTTTCGACGCATATTAGCTGAGACGTCTGTGCCTACTNGGC
>Ga0056913_1000212_pt1 | contig 78404 bp, 76 predicted proteins | sample EBPBio282013_DNA_FD_55170 | JGI IMG/M metagenome (GOLD analysis project Ga0056913, IMG submission 55170) | Wastewater treatment Type I Accumulibacter community from EBPR Bioreactor in Madison, WI, USA - Reactor 2_5/28/2013_ DNA (Hybrid Assembly) | ecosystem: Engineered > Bioreactor > EBPR >... | reverse complement strand
CGAGGCCAATGATCATTCCGGACATATCCAACCACTCCTTCTTCCAGGGAACCGTTGAAACCAGATTCGACGGTTGGGGTGGGGGTGTCCACATCATCAAATCAGCCGCCCCCCGTCCTCCTCCACATGCGTTCCGGCCCCAAAGAGGGGGTGAAGGGGCGGCCCCTCCCACGGCTTTCGCAGCCCATGAAGGCCGCGCGGGATGTCGCGCGGGCCCGAGCAGCCGGAGGCAAAGACCATGACGACCCAATTCCAGAGCGAGGATTTCGACCGCAGCCCCGCCCTTTCCCAGACCGCCTGGGCGCTTCAGGAGCTTCAGCTCTACGGCACCCGTGCCTTCCAGGACGAGGTCGATCTGCGCCCGATGCCGGAGGCCGAGCGCCTCATCGACGCGGTCAGCGATATCTTCGATGCCCTCGTCGCAACCCTTGGCGACACCCGCATGGAACCCGACCTCGAAGAATTGCTCTGGGGCCAGGTCAACCTTTTCCACCGCGCCGCCGCCCGCACCGAGCGCCTGCTCGATGACAACGAAGTCGCGCAACACCGCCTGCAGCGCGAACAGGACGGCTCTGAGGTGAAATCGACCGAACTTGAGCGCCTGACGGCCGAAGGCACCAGCCTTGTCGAACGGCGGCATTGTCTCGAGGCCTTCCGCGACCGCAGCGCCGAGGCGTTCGAGCTGCACACCGGCTCGACCTGGCGACCCCGCTCTGGCTCGATGGTGAACCACAAGCACCTGACCGCAGCCCTGATCGACAGCCGCGATTTCCTGGCCGCCAAGCGCCGCGCGGAAACCGAAGTGATGCTGCCCCAAGGCACCAAGATTGCCCTCACCGGCGGGACCGACTTCAATGATCACCGCCTGATCTGGTGCAAGCTGGATCAGGTCCAGACCAAATATCCCGACATGGTCCTTCTCCACGGTGGCAGCCCGAAGGGGGCCGAACTCATCGCCGCCAAATGGGCCGAAGCCCGCAAGGTCACGCAGGTCGCCTTCAAGCCCGATTGGACCAAACACGCCAAGGCCGCCCCCTTCAAGCGCAACGACGCTATGCTGGACGTGCTGCCAGTCGGGGTACTCGTCTTCCCGGGCAATGGCATCCAGGAAAACCTCGCCGACAAAGCCAAGAAGCTCGGCATCCCGGTCCTGAAGTTCGAGAAGGGGGCGTGAGCCCCCTGTCTCTTCCATCTGCTGCCGCCTGGCTGCGAGTAGTCGCTAGGCATCAGATCGATGCTGGCAGACTTTTCGCGGCGGCAGATTGAAGGTCCAAGAGCTCGACGTTGCGCCGTGCCATTGTCTCGTGCCATTCCTGCGCTTCCCGATCCTTGAAGAAGCTGGCGTCTGGTGCCAGGCGGGCGACGGCCTCCTCTACTTCATCCAGAGACACCCGGAAAAACTCCTTTCGGAAGTTCGACATGTTGATCCGACGATCAGCAAATTCCTTGTGAAGGGCGAACTCCAAGGCGGGCGCCGCATCACTGTAGATCATGGCATGGGTATCAAAACTGAACGGTACGCTCGCATCGCCGAGTTCGCGCACCCGGTCATCGGGATCGAGCCTGCGGGTCAGGCCGATTTTCACGACGTCCTCACCGAAGGATCCGACATTGGAAATGATGTATACATAGCCAGACCGCGTCATTTCGGCCATGGCCCGCGCGCGCTCGCTGGCAGCATGTGCCTCAGCAAGGGCCGCTTCCAGTTCTTCAATGCGTTTCAGGTTGCCATCACCGTTGGCCTCTTTGCGTGCCTTCTCGAGCAAAGCTTGATACTTGGCCTCTTCGCGTTCGGCTGCCTCAGCCTCGGCGATCAGCTTTTTCTCCTCGCGTTCAGCGCGCGCCATGTCGGTGCGCTCTTCCTTTTCTGCCTTCAGACGCTCACGGTATTCGTGGGTCAGGCGTAATTCCTCGATCTTCAGCGCGACATAGCCATCGTTCAAGGTCAGATTGAGCGAGGTGTTTTCCTTGTCGATTGAGCTCGCAGCCGCATGAATGCGCTTTTCCATGGCAACCACATTGTTCCAGCGGACATTTGCAATCGCAGCTTCACACTCGTTGTTGAAGGCACGCATGGTCAGCCGGGTCTGACGGTTGATCATGGTCTGACCTTTGGCCTTGCTGCCCTCAACGGCCCACTCCGTCGGACAGATCGTCGCCCGTTTGGATGAGATCATCGCCTTTTGGCGGTCGCGCACAGCGACAATGCTCGCCTTGAAGGCTTCGCTGTCGGTGTAATCGAAATGGGGTTCATAGACCCCAAGTTCGGCAAAGGCCAAACGTTCATCATAGACGGCGACCTGTTGCTCCAGTCGATCAAACAACGCTCGCTTCTCGGCATAAGAGGCGCGCAGCTTCTCGATATCGGTCGACAGTATGGCCGCGATCGCCTGCAGCCGCGCAACCTCCGCTTCTTGCGAGATGATGGAAGAATACTTGGCCTTGGTGGCATTGTGCTCGGCTTCACCCTTTGTAAGCGCGGCACGGTTCAGATCGGTGTCCCTCTGGGTATCCGCGATCAGTTTGTTGAGTTTTCGGCGGCCGAGGAGCCAGAGCACCAAAAAGACCGGCGCGGCTATCATCCAAATCAGGGCGGCAATTACTATGGGATCCATAAATTCTCCTGCTTACATAATGTGTTGCCTGGAGCTTGCCGCAACCCCGTCCGCCACTCAAGGTTGAAACGTGGGTCTATGAAGCTGGAAGGCACCGGCACCACGGGTACGGAGGGATCGATGAGCAGGGTTGCGAGCGTTCATGCACCGATGAGCGCAAGATGTCAGCTCTTTCGAATAATGCGAATGTTGCGCTTGCTTCGATTGCGTGGCACACCCATCTCTAGATGGACGCCGAACGGCGACGCAGGAGGGCAAAATGGCGGCATTGCACAAGGAGCGGTTTTCGAACCGGCTACCCACAAAGGTCGAGATCAACAACGCAGATCAACTTCGTCACATCATCGCTTCGCAGGTGACCGAGGGCCAACCGGTCGACCTCTCGCTCGCTGTCGACGGTGGCGAGACGCGCAACATCACGCTTATGCCGACGCTCACCGATACTTTGCTCGATATTCTCCGCCTGATTTCAACCGGCCGCGGGTTTCGCATGATCCCGGTTGAAGCTGAGCTTACCACGCAAGAAGCGGCAGACATGCTGAATGTCTCCCGGCCCTTCCTGATCAAGTTGCTCGAAAAGGGCGACATCCCGTTCACAACGGTTGGTCGCCATCGTCGTGTCCGAGCAGAGGATCTTTTTGCTTACATGGCCGAACGCGACAAGGCCCGATCTGATGCTCTGTCCGAACTTGCGGGGCTGGACGCGGAGGGCGACCTGATTTGAGCGGCCCGATGAACCGATATGCCGCCATCATTGATGCTTGCGTCCTTGGAGGTGGCCTCAAGCGGAACATCATTCTGAGTTTGGCTGAGGCTGGCTTGTTTCGGCCGTACTGGTCCGCGCGCATTCTGGACGAGACTGAAAAGGCGATCTTGGCGATCTCAAAAGGCACGGCTGATCCCGGCCGTCAACGCCGTGCTATCGAGCGCGCATTTCCCGAGGCGATGGTGTTTCCGAACCCTGGTCCGGATCTGATCGGCTTGTTGCCTGATCCCGGTGATGAGCATGTTTTGGCAGCCGCCATCGCAGCTCGCTGCGACACGCTGGTCACCGACAATCTCAAGGATTTCCCTCAAGGGATCCTTGATCGGTGGGGGATCGAAGTCATGTCGCCTGATGACTTTATCTCGAATGCCATGGATCTCGATCATGCGGTCGCAATCGGTGCCCTGCGCGACATGCGGGCGCGATTGAAAGATCCGAAGTACACGGTTTCCGCACTTGTTCTGAAACTCGAAGGGCAGGGGTTGTTGCAGACAGCCGACTTTCTGCGCGAGTATGAGAACTTGATTTGAGCTGGCCTATGATGACCTGCCGCCGCAACGGTTCGGCAGATCCAAATCTGCCGAAGATGTCTTTTCCTTTGTCGTCCTCTTCAATGGCTTCCCTATGACCAACTCTGTCAAGTTTCGATCTCATCCCGGAGCCGATTTGGTCCAAGCAAATGCGCCGATGGTGCGCGCATATCAGACCGTCGCGGCCTATCAGGCGGAGCACGGCGAGATCGGGCTGACCAAGTCTGGCGCTTGGAACCGGCATTGTATTGATTGGGTCGTGCGGCGGATGGACTTTCCAAACTGGACAGTCGAGAAGCTTTACTCAGTCAACAAGGTCTTGAATGAATACGACGTTCCGCCCTTGGAGTATCTTCGCGTCCTTCTCACCTCTTCGCGGTTGGGGCGCAAAATGGGCGGTGGCTGGCGGCTGACAAAGCCCAGCATCGCTCTCGCAGGCGATCCGGAAGCGGCATTTGCCACCATCACCCCCGCGTTCATGTTTCGGTTTGACCATTCCGAAGGCATGCGCACGGGTCAGGCGCCCGCCGGAAACTGGGAATTGTGGTTGCACGCGATCAACCGGATGCCGTGGGACGGCTTCACGCTCCCCGATCTGGCCAATCTCCTCTATGGCCCCAGTGTCGGCGGTGGATGGCGTGGTCCGGCGGGCGGGTTGTTTAGCGCTGTTGCTATGCCACTTGAGTGGACCGGACTGTTGACTCGTACAGACAGTGGCGGCATCGACGAAATGATATGGCGCAAGACCCCGCTTTGGGCAGCCGGACTAGAATTTCAACCTCAGACGATATCGACAAACGTGGTGCCATTCACCTCGCGTGGATGAATAATGGCACCGTGCGAGCTGTCCGATATCTCACGGCACTCGGTTAGTTCAACGGATACGTCCCTTCAGGGTCGGACACTCCTTTACACGTCGCTGTTGAAAAGCGTGATCGTGATGGAAACGTGCTTTTCTACCTGATATAGTTGGTTCAGTCATCTGGATCACTATATGTTCGATCAGCCTGTCCAGCTTGAAGTCTTCCCAACCGACCTCCACTTGAGGCGGATTGATCCCGCCTGCAACATGCGTCGCTTCTACCGGCTTAGCGTTCAGCGCGACCTTTTTGGCGGCGCGTGCCTCATTAGGGAATGGGGCCGGATTGGGTATCGGGGCCAGGTCATGATCGAAACCCATGATGACGAAGGCAAGGCGATCACCGCATTGATGAAACTGGCCGCAGTCAAACGCAAACGGGGCTATGCTCTCCCTCCTGCGACTGCGCTGCCAGAGGTGCGAAAACTGAAGCAACGATAGTGCCCGGGCCTTGGTCAGCGTCAGCAATGCCTTGTTTTAACAGCCATTCCAGCTAGGGTTGCAGAAAAGCATGCCGGGGCAGTTTATGTTTGACCAGATCATTTCCAAGTACGGTGCGACCGCCAAGTCCAAGCTTTCGAGCCCCGCAATCACCGGTGCCCCGGAAGACAACATCCGCGCACCGCTGGAAGAACTGATCACTGCCCTCGCTATAGCGGCGGGCCAGCAACCCGGTTGGGTCACACTCGTTGGGGAAAGCACACTTTCCGCCTTGGGTACTCGGCCTGACTATGCCGTCACCGTCCGCAGTGCGCTGACCGGCTTCATCGAACTGAAGGCTCCCGGCAAAGGGGCCGATCCGCGCAAGTTCACCGACCCCCATGACAAGCGGCAGTGGCAGAAGCTGAAATCCCTGCCGAACCTGCTCTACAGCGACGGGCAGTCCTTCAGCCTCTGGCAGAACGGCGCGCTAGTTGGCCAGATCATCCATCTGTCCGGCGATCTGGACACGGCGGGTTCCAAGCTGACCGCCCCTCAAACGCTCGTCACCCTTCTCACGGATTTCCTCAGCTGGAGCCCGATCCCGCCCGACAGCCCGCGCAAACTGGCCGAAGTTTCGGCCCGCCTGTGCCGCCTGTTGCGTGACGAGGTTCTGGAAGAACTGGAGAACGGCACCCAAAGCCTGACTGACCTTGCCACCGAATGGCGGGGGCTCCTCTTCCCGCAGGCCGATGATGCGCAGTTCGCCGACGGCTATGCGCAGGCCGTCACCTTCGGCCTGTTGATGGCACGGGCGCAGGACATTCCCTTGGACAAGGGCATCGCCCATGCCGCCCTGGCCCTGCGCGATACGAACACGCTGATCGGCACCGCGCTCCGCTTGTTGACCGACGATCCTCAGACGCAAAAGGCCCTCTCCACCGCCACCTCGACCCTGACCCGCGTGCTGCATGAGGTGCATTGGCCGACCCTGTCCAAGGGCAAGCCCGATGCCTGGCTCTATTTCTACGAAGACTTCCTCGAGGTCTACGACAACGCCCTGCGCAAGAAGACCGGCAGCTACTACACCCCGCCTGAGGTGGTGCAGGCCATGGTCCGACTGACGGACGAGGCTTTGCGCGATCCGGCCCTATTCGGCCGCCATGAGGGCCTTGCCGCCAAAGATGTCACCATCGCCGATCCCGCGACGGGCACCGGCACCTTCCTTCTCGGCGTGCTGCGCAAGATCGCCGAGACGGTCGCCGATGATCAGGGCGCGGGCGCAGTTGGCCCCGCCTTGGGGGCTGCCGCGCATCGGCTGATCGGGTTCGAATTACAGTTCGGCCCCTTCGCCGTGGCGCAGTTGCGGCTGATGGCGGAAATGCGGGCGCTGATGGGGGCTGCGGCTACGGGCACAGGGGCAGGGGGCAACCTGCCGCAGCCGCGCCTCTATGTGACCGACACCTTGGGTGACCCCTACGCCGAGCAGACGCGGTTTTCCACCATGCTCGCCCCCATCGGCAATTCGCGGAAAGAGGCGAATGCAATCAAGCGGGATGAGCCGATCACCGTGGTCATCGGCAACCCGCCCTACAAGGTGGATGCGGCGGGGCAGGGCGGATGGGTGGAGAAGGGAAGTCCCGGGCGACCGTCACCGATGGACCTTTGGGCTCCCTTGCCCGAATGGGGCTTGGGCGCGCATGCCAAGCATCTGAAGAACCTTTATGTGTTCTTCTGGCGGTGGGCCGCTTGGAAGGTCTTCGGCTCGGGCCATGCCGAAGCGACGGGCGAGCCCGAGGTTCATCGGCCGGGGATTGTGTGTTTCATCACCGCTTCGGGTTTTCTGAATGGGCCGGGGTTTCAGCAGATGCGCGCCGACCTGCGCAAAAGCTGTTCGGACATCTGGGTGATCGATGCCTCGCCAGAGGGGCATCAGCCCGCCGTCAACACCCGCCTGTTTCAGGGGGTTCAGCAAGAAATCTGCATCGTTCTGGCGCTGCGCCGCCCCGATGCAAAGGTTGGAGAGCTGGCGCGCATCCGCTATCGCGCGCTTCCCGAAAGCCACCGCGAGGGCAAGTTCCTTGCCCTTACTGACCTGACCCTCAACGACAAAGGCTGGCAGGATGGCGAGACCAGTTTGCGCGGGCCGTTCCTGCCCGAACGCGGTTTGGGCTGGGGCGCTTATCCTGCATTGCTTGATTTGTTCGACTGGTCGACGCCGGGGGTCAAGACGCACCGCACGTGGGTGATTGCGCCGGATGCAGAGTCTCTCGGCAGCCGTTGGGACGCTCTGAAGCGCGAACGCGATGCACAAAAGAAGGCAGAGCTATTTCATTCTGACGATACGCGCGATCCGATGAGCCTGCCTAAAGGCGACCTTGGGTTGCATTGCACTCGGCCCATTCCGGTTGCCACCGATAGCGGCTCGGTCGTTGCGCCAGTGCGTTTCGGTTTCCGCAGCTTTGATCGGTCATGGATCATTCCCGACCACCGGCTAATTAGCCGTGCCCGCCCGGACCTGTGGGCCATGGACGGCAAGACGCAGGTCTACCTCACCGCTTTGGACTCGAATGAGCCGGGTGACGGACCAGCCTTGTCTTTTACCGGGCTGATCCCTGATCAGCACCATTTCAAAGGCAGTTTTGGGGGCCGTGCTGTTCCCCTGTGGCGCGACGCCGCCGCGACTGTTCCGAACATCAAAGCCCCACTCCTCGCCCACCTCTCCAGCACCTACGGCAAACCCGTCACCGCGCCTGATATGATGGCCTATGTCGCCGCCCTGCTGGCGCATCCCGCCTTCACGGCCCGCTTCAAGGAAGACCTGATCCGCCCCGGCCTGCGCGTGCCGATCACGGCAGACGCGACCCTGTTCGACCGCGCGGTCGCCTTGGGCCGCGAAGTGATCTGGCTGCACACTTATGGCGAACGCTTTGTCGATCCTGCGTCCGGCCGCCCCGCTGCGCCCCCACGGATGCCCAAGGGGCAAGGGCCAACAATCCCCGTTGGCGGCACTATCCCCGGCGCGCCAAACCCCTTGCCCGACACGATGCACCACGACCCTTCCACGGGTCGGCTGCATGTGGGCGAGGGGTTCATAGAAAACGTCCCAACCGTCGTGGCCGAGTATCAGGTTTCTGGCCGCAGCGTGCTGCGCCAGTGGTTCAGCTATCGCAAAGCCGACCGCACCCGCCCAGTCATCGGTGACCGCCGCCCACCATCACCGCTGGACAAGATCCAGCCCGATCACTGGTTGCCCGAGTATACCGAAGACCTCCTGAACCTGCTGCACGTCCTTGGCCGCCTGGTCGCGTTGGAACCCGCACAGGCAACCCTTCTGGACGAAATCTGCGCTGCCCCCTTGCTGACCGAGGCGTCGCTGACGGTCGCAGGGGCATTGGCAGCGGCACCCGTGGTCAAGGGCAAGAAAGCTAAAGCCACAGCCCAACCCGGCCTGTTCGACTGAGCGCGGCAAAGCTTTGACCGTCGGCTTGCGCCCAAGCTCTGTCTTTCGGGTCTTATCCTGTTGAACAGTCCTTGCGCAGCGACAGTTTCGTCCGTGCACGTCACCGCCGCTGAGGTCGCCCCCGAAACCGACCTTGCCGCGATATACCTTGCATCTTCCCGGTAACCCCGCCGCGACATTTAACTTGCGCCTCAGGGCGGCACGAACCATCACCGTAATGCCCAAAGATCGCAGATTGCGAGACTGGCCAGCGACCTGCGTTGGCCGGCGTCACATTCGGTTTGTCGCTTCAGCTCGCCTCCTTTCTCGGGCTGGCCCCATCGACAGTCCAGGCGTTGCAAGTTGCGCGCTGTCGTTGACATGGCCTTCCCTCTTGCCGAGTTCTTTCTTCCTGGGCCTGACACTGCCATTTGCTCGTTTGAGCGGTTCTGCCCTGCCGCTTCCCGTGATCCCGGCTCAGGCACCTCCCTTCGACTGACAATCCCCTAAGCCTGTTCGGCCTCTGGCTCGCAACCCCGCTCAGGTCCGGGCCGTGTTGGTCGCGTACCGCTGCCCTGCCCGCACCATCCCGGCCCTTCGGGGGTTTCCGGTGGCGAAAGGGCCACCGTGCAAGCCTCAGCCGACAGGCTTCTTTCGGGTCTTGTCGAAGGGATGGTCCCTTCAGCCAGATACAGGAGCTTCAAATGCAGAACATCGTCATCCTCGCCGGCAACATCGGTCAGTCCCCGGAAGTCCGCACCACGCAAGGCGGGACCAAGATCACCAACTTCACCCTCGCCACCTCGCGCCCGCGCCTGTCCGAAGGCCGGGTCCAGCGCGACGAGAACGGCTACCGCGTGATGGACACCGAATGGCACCGCATCACCTGCTTCAACGGTCTCGGCAAGACGGTCGCCGATAACTGCGAAAAGGGCATGAAGGTGATGGTCCACGGGCGTATCCATTACACCAAGTGGACCGATGCCGCCGGGGTCGACCGCTACGGTTGCGAGATCATCGCGGAAAAGGTCGACTTCCTGAGCCGCCCGAAGGCTGGTGAAGGCGAAGACCCCGAACTGGTCGACCGCGAGGATCAGTTCGCGGGCTGAGACCCCGCAGATCAGACCCGGTGGCACAAGCCGCCGGGTCTCTTCGTTTCGCCAGCGGGCGGGCGCGGAAGCCAGCCCGCAGAAAGACGGCAGATAAGCTGCGCCGCGCCAACCCAATTCACGCCTGGGTCAACTCAGACAAGACCAATGCCTTCTTTGCCCGCCGCTTGTTGGGCGTGTACCAGACGGTCTTGCGCTCGCCGGTTTGGCTGAACTCATACGTCACCCCGAGGATCCTCGCGCGATGATCCGGATCGACCATCCATTCGACGGGTGTGCCGATGTCAAATTCAGACGGCGGGATGGTCCGCTTGAGGGCAGGGGCTTCTGTGCTGGTCATTGTTCGTCTCCCTCGTTTGTTGTCTGAATCTTCGCCTTGGCCAGTGCCACGTCGAACGCCTCCTGGAACCGCGCGCGGTAGGCGGGACCCATGGCACGCGCCAATCCCAGGATGCCAAGCGGGTCATGGATGTTCGCAAGGTCCGCCGCGAACTGCGGCCGCAAGGTCAAGGTCACGCTGGTTGGGTGCTTGCCGCGTGCGCCGCGGGATTCTTCGACCTCCGGCATCCCATCACGTTCCCAATCGTCGAAGACCTGATCGCGCAGACCCTGGGCAACGCGGCGGATCAGGAATTGTACGGTACAGCGTGCGGCTGTAGCCCAAGCTTCCGCCAATCGCGCTTGTCGGCTGGTCAGCGACAACGCGACATGGACCACATGCCCGCGCGCAGCTGACCCAGTTGCAATACCAGCCGCCTTCGCATCCGAAGCCCTCTGGGTATTGAAAGCCTTCTTCTCGTCCCGGGACTCTTCTTTGGACCCAAAGGGTCTGATGCCAACCTCGCCTGCGCTGCCACTTGCCGTGACCGCCATTGCAATCGCGGGTGGCGAAGGTTCTGTCTCGGTCAATTCATCAGCTGATGTCGGCTGAACCGGGATTGCCCGATCAACCAAATCAGTTTCGCCCACCTTCCCGCCAAACCCCAACTTGGCTGAAAACCCCGCGTCTTGGCGGATGATCCGCATCATGTCCTTGCGCTGCGCCATCATGCGACCTCCGCCGGATTGAGGATCATCTGGTCGATCTCCTCCAAAAGGTCCCCTGCCTCCTTCACGGCACTCTGGACATGCGCAGCAAGCGCCCGGTTTGGCGTCTTGTCCGCGATCACCCCGAGAAGCCCTTCTCTGTCCATTCGAACATAAGCGGCGCGGCTACCAAGATAGGTCTCAAGGGCAGGCAAGGACTGGAACAGCTCTTCAGCCACCGCCCGCTCGGTCTCTGACACCCGCACAGGCACCCGGTTGAGCAACACAGAAAACCCTGCAAGCTCGCCCGGCTTTTCCACGCGGCCACGCAGCTTCAAATACCAGTTGGCCGTTTCCATCGTTTCGCTGAGATCACCGCGCGACAACATCATCGGGCAAATGATCCGGTGCGCTGCGACCGCCAGAACATCCTGTGCCTCTGATCCGCCGCCGAAGGTGTCGATCAGGATGAGATGCTCTTGATCGGGATGCTCATAGATCTGCCCGACGGCTTCTGCCACTCGGTGCGCATCCAGCGTGTGGATCACTTCAACCAAAGGCGACCAGTTGCCTGCCTCCTTTCCCGCCTGCATCCACTTGAGGCAGGATTTTGAGGCATCGGTGTCGAAGATCGTCACCGTCTCGCCTTTTGCAGCCGCAGCAGACGCCAAGGCGCGACAGAGGGTGCTCTTGCCCGATCCCCCCTTGCGGTTCATCACCAACACAACACGTATCCCGTAACCCATACCACCTTCCTCACTTTGCCGATCGCGGTTCTCACAATGCGGATCGCGCAATTCTTTTATCCTAACTCACATCGCTTTAATCTGAACGCTGACTGCGGATATCAGAAACCGTCTCGCGCAAATCTTATTGCGCAAGGCGTATCTCTTTAATCATTTCTCTGATTACTGGATGCGTATCTCTTTTATCTGATCGCGCAATGCGTGTATCACAAGGCGGAACCCCGAACACACATCCCTGATGCCACAAGACGCATCTCACACTTCCTTTCTCAGGACCCTGAACACTGAACGACAGGCTCCGCACGGTAAACAAAACAAGGCTTTAGGCCCATCTTCACTAGGAAAACGCGCCTCTAGCCAAGTGGCTGGGGTGCGCGGTCCCTGTCTCACCTTGTGTGTTGCGCGATCAGCGAAACGCATTCGGTGGCGGGGGAGTTACCCAAGGTCAGCACAATCTGCAAGGGTACAAATCGCGCTTAGATTGCACTTGAAAGGGAGATGAAGGAAGGGATAGGAAGAGTGGCAGGAAATGCGATGTGTCTACAAATAATCGGTGGCAGAAGTTGGCGGTAAAATCAGATCCTCGCGAAACAAGACTTAAGTCGCGGTCCAAGGTTTTGGCGAAGTCTGGCAATGAAGTTTCTGATTCTGCGGTGCAGCAAGTGGTCGGACGCGGACGGCCTCGTTCAAACGACAAGGGCCAGGTCGTAAGCTGCCGCCTGCCTGCCGACGAACTCCACGCCTTCGATGCGCTCTGCACTCAGCTTGGCGCAAAATCCCGCTCGGACGGGGTGCGGTCGGTGGTGCGGATGGCCTCAGGTTTCCTCGAGTTCAGCCGGGAGGACAGCGCCAAGCTCGAAGAAATTCGCTACGAGTTGGGCAAAATCGGCACCAACGTGAACCAGATTGCTCTGGCCGCGAACCGGGGCAGGGCGCCGATGGTCAAGGCGCAGTGGGCGTCGGTGGACGAGTTGCGGCGGTCTCTGCCAATGGTGGCGAAGGCGCTGAGCCAGATCATCGCCGAACGTCGGCGTCAGGGTGTGGCGCTGTTCCGGAAATTTGTCGAAGCTCAGGAGGGCGCGCGCCATGGTTAAGTTTGGGTCGCGTCCCATCGGGGTTGCCGAGGCCGTTCTCGGAGAGATCAACTTCCTGCGGCCGCAGCAGGGCAGGGTGAAGTCGGGTGGTTCGTCTTCGCCCAAGCGCGGGTTCAGTTTCTCAACGCGAGCCAGCCAGCTGTGGCGGTTTTCGCTCGGCTCAAACGCGGCTGTGCTCAAGAAGATCGGCAAGGGCGGTACGGCGAACGCCAAGGAGTTGGCCGCACAGGTGGACTACTTGTTCTCGAAGTCGGCTTCGATCTTCGGCAACGGGGTCGTGCTGGATGCGGATGCCAAGGGGCTGACCAAGGACGAGCGCAACGACATCGTCGGTGACTGGGTCGAGGACTGGCGTGGCTCGCCGAAGAACGGTCACACCACCCATCTGCTGATGAGCTTCCCGTCCCATGTCCGGCCAGAGAAGGCAAAGCTGATTGCGGAGGCCTGGGCCTTCGAGATGTTCCAGTCGGGCGAGTATCAGGACGATGTCTGGTCCTATGTTGCGGCCCTGCACACCGACAAGGCCCACCCGCATGTCCACATGGTCATCAACAACCGGGGCACGGTGAACGACAGCTGGTTCTTCATGGCCAAGGAGCATGCCTTCAATCTGGAGGTCATGAAGGAGCGCATGGTGGCGATCGCGGCCGAGGAGGGCGTGTTCTTGGATGCCACTTCGCGCGCCGAGCGTGGGTTGCTGACCTATGGGCCGTCGCGGGCAGAGATCGAGCGGGCGCGTGCTGATGGCCGGGCGCCGGAAGAACGGCAGCGTGAAGGCAAGGCGCTGGAGGATGCATTGGCAACGATGGCGCGCACGGCGGATGCAATGCGCAGTCTAAGCCATGTCGCTACGCTGACGGGCCTGCCTGAGATTGGCGAGAAGATTGCCAAGGCGGAAGAGGCCTTGCGGCGGGGCGGGATATTGCAGCCTTTTCTGGGTGATGTGGCCACGGCGGAGAGAGCCGATCTGGACCGGCATTTCAGCGGCTGGATGGCTGAGGCGGAAGACAAGATCCGCAAGATGCCGGTCACTGAGCGCAAGGAAATGCGGGGCGAGCTTTATGGCTATGCCATCGACATCGCGAAGGGGTTGGGGGACGCCCGCGGCGCGCAACTGCTGCAGATGCTGCCGCAGACCAAGCTTTACGCGACGGGTCTTGAGGGTGACCGCCTGACACAGGGCAAGGAGGCCGTCGAACTGCAGCTAGGTGCCGCCGACCGGCTGAAAACGGACATCGCCGGCAAAGCTGTGGCTTTGGGTCTCAGCGGTGAGCGCATGACCGAAAGGCTGGAAACAGGGGCCGCCAATGCTTGGGAAGAGCGCGATTGGGTGCGTAGTGACCTGCTGGCGCTATCAGGCCGACGGCGCGCCGATCTTCGCAACCCCGTCCAAAGCCGGAAGATCGTCGATGCTCTTGAAGGCTTCTATGAAGCGGCGGCCAAGTTGATCGGGCATGCCAGCGAACATGACTTGGTGCAGGACAATGACCGGCTGCTGCGCGCCCTCGGGTCGATGGGCCGAATCATGCAGACGGATGGCAAGGTTGAGTTCCGGGGTGATGCCCATGCTGAGCGGTTCGCAGAAGAGTTGCGTCAGCGGTATGGTGAAGGGGTTGTGGCGGCACTAGCCAGCGCGCAGACGGATGCGTTGGCAAGGGATTTCGAGGATGCGGATCAGCGGAGGTGGATTGCGCGGGCCATCGTTTCTTCGGCTAAGTCGCATGTGGCGTTCGGGCTGACGCTGAAAGAGGTACGACACGCTGAGCGGCTGTTGGCATCACAGCCTGAGAGATCAGAGGGGCGCGACTGGGAGCGGTAAACAGCCCACGGAATCTCCATAAAAAACTGGAAAGGAAATGGGGCCCGGTCATGCTCAAAGTTAGAAACGCCAGCATTCGTTTGATTGTAACGTCCGATGTGATCGGGTCGACACCAGCATGGACGGTGCAATCCCGACAGAATGGTGTGTCATCGGCTAGCTTTGCGCGCCGTACCGGTGACCACTGCACGGGATCGCCCGTCCTCAAAGGTCGCGATCTCCCACGCAGCGGGTTGAAGTGAGCGGAACTGCACTTCGTGGAAGTTCGCGGCAGCGTCATCACCAAGGGCAAAGAGGCAATTGGCCATCGTAGCGTGAATCCATTTTAGGTCGCTGCGCTCCGATGAAGCTTGATCCTCTAGGACAGGCCTGAGGTTGGCAACAATGTCCTCGCGTGTTTTGTGGGCACTCATTTGATCGAAAAGCGCTTCGTTTGGATTGGTTTGCAACTCTGCCCGCATATCGTAGCAAGTGGCAAGGTTTTCACCATTGTAGTAGTCCCCTCGCACCTCGAAGCCTCGGCGATAGTGGCGGATTGCCATATCCAGCTGTGCGGGCTGGTGGGTCGCAAGCCACAGTCGCTTATACATCGCCCCAGTAATTCCACGTGTTTCTGGATCGTTCGATTGATCTGGATTGAGCGCAGCGATGATCCTGATTCCCTCGATTAGTGACGAGATCTGATCGGGTTGACCAGCTTTGTAAGTCGCAAGCGCCAATTGCTGCACGATGAAGGGATCATCTGGCTTAAGAGTGTTAGCCGCACGGAAAGCTGCAGCGGCCCCTAAGTGATCGCTGTCTCCGGCCAGTTTTTCTGCCCGACGGATCAGTTCTGCTAGCCGCAGTTGCTCAGCTTCCATCTCATCGACCAAGTCGGCAAATTCCTCTTCGGTTAGCATTGGACGCCGCAATCGCGGAAGAAATGTGTAAACTGGGCTGTCGGGTTTGCCCGAGGCAAGCGCAGTCTCGATGAGAATCTGAAGATCGCGTGCAGCACGGCCAGCTTCTCGTGCGCCAATATCTTCTCCTAGATGCCGGTAGTGGAAAGTGCTGACATGGTTTAGGTCAAAATAGAGCCGACCAGCATCTTCTCTCATTACGATAGTTGAATTCGGGCAAAGCGCGTGGCGGACGCCGAGTTCGTAGATGGCATTGGGATTTCCGGTGGATATGTCCGCGACCACAAGGTCGGCTCGCAGCAGCATTTCGTACATTTCCAGGTCGATCACTCCCGAATGGATAACCTCGTCGGCACGTATGCAGCGTAGACCGGCGCGCTCTACTGCAGGGCGGATAATTGCCTCATATGTCGCGTCTAGGTCGAGCGTCCGGCCGCTTTCATAATCTGTCTTCTTCCCAAACCCCATGATCACAAAGCAAAGTTTACGGTCATCCGACATGTTTACCTCAATTGATTCGCTCGGTTAGTCCGCGCCTGCTGTTCAGGTGGCACTATGCCAAAAGCACCATCAATCCGATACCGCGCGGTATTGCCATAGATGCGCACTGTCACCGCTGCAGCTTGGACATACATTGAATTGCGGGCGCGTAGAGAAGGGGCAGCGTCACTCGCTAGGCGATACGCAGCTATCGCATCGTCGAACTGACTCAGTAGAAGCAGAGCCTCGCCGCGCGTCGCGGTCGCCCAAGGGTTGGGCGGCGCTAGTTCTACATGCGCCAAAGCAAGGCGGGCTGCTTCTAGTGCTGCCTGGGGGATTGGATCATGATCGGCGGTTGCCGCGAGAAGCAGAAAAGCAACGTTAATTCCCTGATAATAGGCTTGGGCGAAGTTCCCGCTATCTATCGCCGCCGCGCGGCTCTCCGTGTAAAGTAGCAGCGCCCGGTCAAAGTCTGCTTGGCGGCGCTCGAGCAGCCACCGCCGCTTCAACCGACCGGCGAGAACCCCTTGTGGATCTAAGCGATCTCGGCCGTCCGCCCAAGTCTCAATCACATCTAGGGCTGCCTGCGATCGGCCGAGACTTTCTAGTGCAAGTGACAAGGTGACTATGGCATTGTCGTCGAGTTCAGCAACTCTGGGCTCGAGCAGGTCGACTGCATGTTGGAACTCCCGGCGCTCGACTGCGAGCCGCGCTGTATCGGTGACTGCGTGTGGAGGCGCATCGCCGCGCAAGACGCTCCGTAGAATATCGTAGGCTAAGTCATCACGCGTGGAAGGACGGACAATCTCTAGATGATTTCCGGGGATTGCTGCTTGCTGGCTGATGGGGAACGGATCAAGCGATGACGTCGAGGGAACAAAGGCATCAATCTCACCGGCCACAGACAACAATGCGAACGGACTCCCGTTTCCGAATTTTCGCGCCCAGTCGGCTCGCAGCTGAGAGATAAACGTTCCACTCTGATCCATGTCCCGAAGCTGAAACTTGAGCAGTCGGGCCAAGCCAGCCTTTACTAGACCGGCGCTCGGCGTCCCAAACAGGACTAAGTGCGACAGGCGACCGTCAAAACAATCCGAATCCAGCACGGCGCGCTGAGCGATTAGGCCACCCATGCTGTGCGCGACTAACGCGATGCAATCATATTCCGCGAACGCGCTCGAGGTCATCTTGGTAGCAAGGCTTCGTGCGCACAGCTGGATGCCTGGATCCGCTTCCCACAGCGGAAAATCGAGCGACAGCCGCGATGGATATCCAACGCTGAACACGTCCCAATCGGAAAAATCAGGATCTTCTAAGAATAGACCGGCAAAGTCTGACCACGTCCCGCCAGCCGTGCCCGAAAAACCATGCAAGAAGACCAACGCGGTCCGGCTGCCGTTCTGGCGCAGGCCCATAATATGCGGATCGGGTCCTGGGCTACTTGTTTGTCGAAACCAGCCTATGAGGTGCTTCAGCCCAATCATCGAATGTGGTCCACTGTTAAAACCTCGATGACTTCGAGCCCCACTTGCCGGGCTTCATCAGCTAGGTCAGCAGTAGCGTCGCCTTCCCCTCGCTTGGCACCATCCCACACTACAATAGCGAATTTCTCGCCGGCATTCGCTGCGGTGACGCGAGCCACGATTTCGTGGTTGGCTTCTAAGAACGCCCGTTGGTCATTTTTGGTAAAGTCGAGCTCGACTAGGTCCGAATGCACGCGAGCTCGAGCGATCACTTGATCGAATCTTGGGCCCCAATCGCCTGGGCGGTCGATGACTGACACTTCTCGAAATACCGCCACCGAAAATGGCAAAACGATTGTGGCGGGAATGGCCAGCGCTTGGCAAGCCTCCAGTGCCAAGATATCGGCTCCACAGGCGGCAGCGCATACCAGTCGGGAGATCTTTCGCTCCACCAGGACTGTTGATATTGCGATCCCGACCGCGGAGGCGCGGTATAGTGGAAAACGCGGTGCGTCGGCATCGATAGGGTCGATACGGCGACCAGCGAGGCAAGCAATCGCAGAAATGGTCATTTGAGCTCTGGAGCCAGCTTCGACCAAGGCACCATCTTAATGCCATTTGCCGCCAGCCAGTTAGGCTGGCGGCCAGTAAAGCGGTCTCCTGCGTGAACCGCGACCACCTTTTTTCCTAGAGAAAGGCTCTTTTCCACTTCCCATTTTACCCATTGGCTGTCCGCCGTATTGTTTGACACATAGACAACTGTCACTGACGACCTATTGATCCGCTCAGTGATCTTCTGCTGAATGTATTTTGCTCGTTCGCTATCGTAGGGCGCTCGCACCGAGTGGTCGTTGAACTCGATATCATTATTCTCGTTCTTGGCCTGGGCTCGCAATAGATTGACCTCGTTCATGTCTTCGGTCGCAAAACTTATGAAGACATTCCGCTTCCCACCGGCCAAAGCCTCGCGAGCCTTTTGTTCAAGTGCGCTGATGTTTCCCAGCTGGTTCCAGCCACCTCCACCTCCACCGCCCATGTCATGCCTCCTCAAACTTGAATTCATTGCACGCAATACAGGCGCCGCATGCCTCGTCATTGCCTAGGTGACAGGAATACGTTCCGACGATACCTTTCTCTTGCGCTAGCGCGACGACGTCAATCTTATGGAATTCAGCAAGGGGAGCAATCACACGGATCTTTCTCCCCATGCTCATTGAGAGCATAACCTCTGCCTGCACCAAGAACGCGTTGGTCTGGTCGGGAAACAAGCTGACATCCTCGTGCAACAAACCAATAGATACGGCATCGGCCCCTCGCTGAACGGCATAAGCCGACGCCAGCAAAAGAAACAACAGATTTCTACCAGGTGTGAATGCATCCTCCAGAACGCGCATCGTTGGATCAGTCAATCCTGAGCGGATCAAGCTTCCAAAACCACTGAGTTCTGCTACTTTGGGCTCTGGTAACCTCAGTCGGGCGAGTACCGCTCGACAAGCGGAGAGCTCCTTGTCCTTTGCACGCTGCCCATAGTCGACAAACAACGGATACTGTTCTAGCCCTTCATCGCGGGCAAGAAGGGCTACCAACGTGGAATCAAGTCCGCCGGAAACTAGTGTGACGATGCTCATTGTGCATACCCTTTTTGTTGTTTGGCGATGCGCATCACGATCCAGATTGCCCAATCGAGAATACCCACGGGACATTTCAGGTCTTCTGCGTGAACGCGCAGGACGTTCTCAAGCGGTAGGTAGTGCTTAAGCGAACTTACTGCACTCCCACCATTCGATTGCAGACCGGTAAGCGACATATAGTCGAGAACATGCCGATCAATTATGGCTAGGTCATACGTAAGGGCGACATTGCGCAAGAACATGCTTGCCTGTTTAGGGCCAAGACCGTGTGCGTTGGCCACAAGCCATCTACGTGCGTGGTTCGCCGTTTCGAAACCTGAGAGTAAAGCTTTAAGACTGTCGGCGTTAGCAAGTACATTGGCATGAATTCGTTCAAGCTGAACAGCCCTGACTGATGGGAAGCGGTAGAGCCTCTCTCGACCGCCTACGTTCAAGTGCGTGCGCAGTATGCAATGAATCGCTTCTCCAACGTTTTCGCGTTGTTGACTGCAATAAAGTACTCCCAGCTTGTCAATGGCTTCAGCTGCTGCGATCGCTAGATTGAAGGGTACTTGACTGCTCAATACACAAACCGATAATTCCCACCATAACGCGCGTTCGTCTGCGGGATCGCGGAATTGTGCGACACGGCTTTCGATGTCGGGACAGATGCTCGCTACTGCGGCCTGCAGTTGTCGGCCTTCGTAGATCATGTCTTAAACACCTCCGGGTTAAGGCGTAGAAGCATCTCGGTGGCTGCCTTACCTAGCCTACTGGTCACAAAGCTTTCCAATCGATCTTCTCTCGCCATTTCCTGCAGCCTCACGTTGAAGCGCATGAAATAGTCGATGTTATGGAAGGCGACTTTCCCTGCGAAACCGACGCCGGCATCGTCAAGTGCTTGACTGGCAATCGCTAAATCCGCAAAACGGGTCTGGTCGGTGAATAGGTCAAAATGTTGAAAGTGGTTCAATCTATCAGTTTCATGGTCTACAACGGTTCGACACCACTCGAGACCATCAAAACTGTCGGCGCCAGCAGCTGCCATGATCCCAACTGTCCAAGGATTGCCAGTGCCGAGCAAGTGAATTGGTTGGTAGACGGGCAGCCGGTCTAGCTCATGCCGGACTGCCTGCATTGTAGCAACGCGCTGGCTAAGACCATCGCCAAGTTCGCGCTCTGGTATTCCTATCATGGGGGGATGAATTGCTTCGGCCACTAGTCGAGCAACCGTTGGAATTATCTCTGCTTTGTATCCGCCAGACTTAAGGCGCGGGGCGTGGATGATTGGCAAGACTGGTGAATCTGTTAACGTTTGATCGCGATTGACTACGGCGATGATCTTTGTTGCTAGCTCCTCGGCAGAACGCGTAGCTTCATTGCGCGGGTTCGTTTTGTCGAAGCAAAATGCCCAGTCGAATGAGACCGTTCGCATGGCCTCGTGAAAATCACTCGTTGTCCAGCGCTTTGCCGAAAGCCTGCTGGCTTCGTAATTGCCTGAATCAAGCAGAAGGAACCCTCCGCTTTCTTTATACTTGATGAGCTCATCGATCAGTGAATTTGGATCGCGCCGCTTGACTAGGTCCCAGGCGGAGACCAGCACGGCAGGTGCTCGCGCTACCGAAAGCGCCTTGACTGCCTCATGCGGAATGAGCTGTGTCTCAAATGACGACACTGACAAGAACACGGTGGGTAATGGAAGAAGCCCATTGGCTATCGCTGCAGGACGCTTCGCTCTTTGGGTAGGCGGGTTTCTTGCCGTCAAGCGGTCAAAAAGCCGCGAAAGGGCGGCGTCATCCTCCTGTCCGTCCCACGCTGAGAGATCAGTCGTCGCATATCCTCCAAACCCGTAAGCTGGAGGACTTCCGTCAAGACTTGCGCTAACGATCGGCACTTTATGATCCTGAGCGAGGCGTACTTCGTCGGTCACAGTATCCTTTGTTCGCGATGTTGCTGACCATAGCACTAGGACACATTTTGCGACCGGGAGCTCCTCCTGTATCTCGTCGACAAAGCGTTCCTTAACCAGCTTGTCCCACCACACGGTCCAACGTCTCGCTAGTAAGTCGACGATCTGTGAGGCGCGGTCTTCGTTTTCGCGTCCGTATATGACATAAATATCAGCCAAACTGGTCTCCGTACCAAGACGATGTCAGTGAGACGCCAAGCAAAACATTAGCACAAGCTAAACCTCAGATTGTTCCTGGTGTCGAGGCCGCCCAAGCCACTTGATAGAGCGCGCTTGTAAAGTCTTTGGTCATAAAGACCAACTGAAGGAGCCCTTCACGATCGTACATTTCGGCCTCGTCCAGCACGACAACAGGCCGAGTGGCCACAGCATTTTCGCTGATAGCCTCGATGAAACTGCCAGAAAGGCCGTCAGGAAGTACCAATAGCGCTGCAAAACGCTGATCGAGCGAAGTGGTGCGGACATGAGCGGCGTCGATGCCGAGCTCGCGCAACCGATGAAGCGTCTCCTCGAGCATGTAATGACGCCCCAATGTGTCAGTCGCCGCCCACACTGCCACGGAGCCGCGGAAAGCAGGGCCAACTGGTTCGTTCACCCGATCAAGCTGTCCCCGCGGAAAGTCGCGGTACTGTGCATAGTATGCCACGCCGAGCGACGCTTGCTCTGCAGCAGTCGCTGCATCTTGGTTCTCGCTCCCCCAATAGTGAGCGAAAATCGCTGAAAAGACGTCGCCAGTGCCGATCTTGAAAACACTTGGCGATCGAAACGCTGGTATGACCCGAGTTGGTTGCCTGCTATCGACGACAATCGCGCCGCGCACGCCTTGCTTGACCACGACCACCGTAGCATCGCCTGCCTTGATCAGCTCCCCGGCCGCCAACTCGATGTCGGAAGTGCTAGTTCTGCTTGCAAGCTCTTGTTCATTGAGCACGATTGCGACTTCGTTTGCCTGTGAGCCATTCTCCCTAAAGTGGAGAGGACTGTGCCATCCTTGGGGATCAAAGACCGCTCGCCTTGCGTTTACTATTGCGTCGCCCTCGACCAAACCAAACCGCAAAACTGTGTCCGCTTCGACATGGAACGAGGTTTCTTGCGCTATGTTGCTCGGCTCGAGGTGCGGGGTGGAGAGCGGGTGGAAGTAGGCAAATGCTATCGGCGATTTCCGAAGGTGAAGGTCCAATGCGATCCCACGGTCCAAGTACGGCTCTAAGCAAATCGAATGATCAGTTTCGAAATAGCTGTGAAGAGTTGTTTTGCTTCCAAGAGCAGCCAGCGCTTGTGCTGCGCGACCACCTGAGCCGAACAAGGCGTTCCATGCTGGGTGGAGACAAATTTCCTGGTAAAGCCCGCCAGCTATGTGCATTTCGCCACACCCCACGGTTACTTGTATCCGAGCTGTTGATAAAATTCAGGCTTATAATTCCAATTATCTTTGGTCTTCATCGTCCAGTTGGCGAGCGCATGCGCAACGATCTTTGGAGAGAATGGAACAAAAATGGCGCCAACATTCTTTATGATGGGCGGGCATGTTGCATCTTCCATAAAGCGCGATCCGTTGAGGTTAATTCCGATGATGCGGCAGCTCTTCTCCAGCGCGACCTCCATTTCCCAGCGAACGTACTTGTGTTTGGATCGGGTGTCCTGCCCAATAAGGACGGCAAACGTGCCAGCCAAATCGATCCGTTCACGGCACTTACGCTTGATGTAAGCCTCGTCTTCGGAATTGATCTCTTGCCCAAGTTGGCAGTTGGCGAAATTAAAGTCTATGTGCTCGTTTTGTTTCCATGCGAGCATCAAGCGATAGTAGTGAATGTCGGTGCTGCTAAAGCCAACGAAGGTGCGCGGAAGCCCCATTTCGCCATCCCCCAAGATTGATGAGTAAATATCCGACATATCTGGTGGAGCCGCAACTGGGAAGCCGAAGTGTCTCAGTTATCCGAAACCACCAATCATTTTTGGTCCGGTCCATTCCTCAGGCGCGAGTTGCTTCCATGTCCAGCAACCCTCTCAGCAGCGCCATCCTATCCCAGCTGAAATCACCCTCCCCAAGCGTCAGCCCCTGCATTGCGCGTACGAAGAACTGGCGGAAATCCCCGCGTTCTTCGCACCACGCCAGCAACTTCACCCCCTGAGGCGGATGCACCAAGGCCAGCGGTAGGACCGTACGCGTGGTCTGTTGCCCCGAAAGGTCAGTGTAACCGAACGCCACCGGCTGGCTGGCACGGATCGCCCCGTGGAGTGCGGAAAGATCGGCTGCCGCGGCCGTAGGCAAGTCCCCGTGCCAATAGGCGGCGGGACGCACGTCCAGCAACTGGTAGATGCGGCCGAGAAGCGCGGCTTCAGGATCGGTTTCCGCCAGTTGGGCAAGCGTTGCCTCGGCAGCTGCTGCGGCCACCGGATCACCGCGATGGCTTGCCAAGGCGAGACCCCTGAGGGCTGCGTCACGCAGGTCGGGATCCAAAGCAGACGCTGGTTGGGCTGCCACGCTGGTCGCAGCACTTTGCCCAAAGCCGATAGCGGCGGCAAATCCAGCAAGCCGGGTGCCGAGCGCACGGCGCGTCAGGGTCAAGGGCGTGGGGCGACCGGGTCGCATAGCAAATCCTCATGGCCATTGGAGAAGGTGCCTGCTTCGCATGGGTACGGCCGTTTGGTCCAGTGTTTTCATGGAAAACCATCGCCTTCGAACCTGGAAAATGCCCGCATTCACAAGGCCGACGGCCTGTTCAAGTACGCGATTTGGACCGGAGTCGGTCTCCGGATGGCGTTAAAATTCCAAGCCTGCGAGGTTGTTGGAGAACTTGCTCATCTTGGAGACCGCGATTGTGATGGGTGGCCTTAATGCTGCGAGGTCAACCTCGGGCTCTTCGATGGCTTCGGCCTGTTCCACCGTGGCGAGCATGTCAGCATTGACTGCAGCCAGCTCGGCCTCTGGCGCGATCTCCTCCCGTGCCACAATCTCCGCCGCCAGTTTCGGCTCAGGTTCAATTGGGGCTTCAGCCTTTGCCTTCTCCGGCCGCACAAAATCCACCACCATCTTTTCGGCCAACCGCCGTTCCAATGCCTCCATCCGTTGGGTCAGGACCTGCACCTCCGCAGCTTCCTTGGGCGGATAGGGCAGGGCACCCTTCTGTGCGTCGAACAGCTTCTTGAAGGTCGGGTCCTGGAAGTAGACGATCCTGTGGACCATGAGCGGGTTCTGCCGTTCTGGGATAAGGATTGCCTGATCTGGGCTCAACCGCCGCACCTCGTCCGGCGTCAGCAGCGGCCGCTCCTCCATCCGCCGACTGACCGACCGCCGCTGCATGAAATCCCGATCCCGCGACACGCTGTCCGAGACCGAAAGCTTGGTCGTCTTGCCCAAGGCGTCTGAGATTTCCCCCGCCGTTTTCTTGTCGTTTGCCGCGAGGTAGAGCTTCATGCCGGCAGCTGACTCGAGCGACAGGCGGACGTTTTCGCCATAGATGTTGTCGAGACCGGGGATCGACTGGGTGATGATCGACACCCGTGCGCCGTGACCGGCGAGCTGCTTCAGGGCCTGCTCGACGATGGGCATCGGCCCAAGCTGGTCGAATTCATCCAGCATGACCATGACCGGCCAAGGTTCCGATTTCGGGTCGGGAAGGGTGGAGCGCATGGTGGCGATCAACTCACCGAAGAACAGCCGCACCAAAGGCGACAGGGTGCGGATGTCATCGGCGTTGACCACGACATAGATCGACATCGGCCGCTTGCGCAGGTCAGCAAAGGAGAAATCATTGCCGGAGGTCGCGCGGTCGACGGCCGGGTTGTTCCACAGCGTCATGCCCGCGCCACCAAGGACCGAGGCGTGCGAGGACAACGTCCGGTCGGAATAACCTGCGAACTTGCGGAAGGTCTGGGCGGCGTTGGGGTGTTTCACCTCCTCGGCATGCTCGCCGTAAACTTCTTGAGTCGCCCCCCGGCCAAAGAGAATGCGGCTGATCTCACCGATGGTGGGTTTGCACCTTTCAATCGCAAGCAACCCCGCGGCGACGAAGAGTTCACGCCCCTCGGTCAGGAAGTCGCCAGCCGTCCCTTTGTCCGAAACCGTCAAGAAGTAGTCGGATATCTTGGCCAGCTCTGTGTAGCGTTGTTCGAGATTTTCAACGCGGGCGACGCGCTCAAGCGGGTTGTAGCGATGGGTCGGATGTTCAAAATCGAACGGCGAGAAGCGATAGACCGCATCACCTTCAGCCTGCCGGTGCCGGGAAGTGGCCTCAAATATTTCACCCTTCACGTCGAGAACGACGATGCTGCCGTTGAAGAGAAGCGTGTTCGGAATGACATAGCCCACGCCCTTGCCGGCCCGGGTGGGTGCTACGACAAGACAATGCGGGAATTTCTGGAACGTGGCGCTGACATAAGGCGCGGTCTTAGACGGTGCCCCGAGCTTGCCGAAGACCATCCCCGTGCCCAAAGGTCGCAGAAGGCCATTGGCCTTCATTTCAGCGCGCGCCTGGAACTTGGCCTGACCGTATTCTGTGAGCTGCTGGCGGAAGGTCAGGGCGACGGCCGCAACCGTGAAGATCACGGTCGACGCACCAACGATCTGCCAAGGCAAGACCCAGGGCACGGAGGTCAGTCGTCCAAAACCGGGGAACTCGGCGATCAGGACAAAGATGCCGGTCGCATTCGGATCGCGGCCAAGGATCAGGTTGAAGACAAGACCCCCGGCGATGAGGCCGACAAGCAGGCCGGAGGTGAGACCAAGGGGAAGCAGCAGTGCAATGCGTTGCATGATCAAAACTCCCGGTCTTGATTGCGATCATGAGCATGTGCCCGCGCGTGTTCCGGCGGTCGCGCCGCCGCTTGCGCCACCATTCTGCGTTCCGCCGCCTCCGCTTCATGCGCGCCGAGGCCAAGTGAAGGATGCTCTTTGGCAGCCGAGACGACGGCAACGGCCATCGCCGCCCGTGCGGCCGGGTCCGGTACATCCTTGGCCAGTGCCTCGGTCCGGCCAGCCGCGATATCCTTCAGAACGTTCGCCCCATAGCGCTCCTTCATTTCTTCCGCGAAATCCCGCGCCTGATTTTCATTGCGGAAGGCAACGGATCCTTGGCTGGCATGGACGCTTGCCAGAGAGCCCAAGGCCTCGACCAGCGGGTCAGGGCCGCGGGGCACTTCGATGCTGCGTGCTGTCTGGATCAGTTCGGCGGCACGCTCGTAGAAACGGTCCACTCGCTCGGCCGCCGAACTGCGACCTTGGGCGCTGCTGAGATCAAAGCCATGCCGCTTGGCGACATCGGCAATATCGGATTTCACCCAAGACTCTTCTTCGCGGGCGTTGGCGGCCCCTTTTCCCAAGCGGCTCTGGAGCTTTTCGGCATCGATGCCTGCCAGTCGGGCGTTGAGACTTAGGTCTGCCCTGAGTGTATTGGCGCTGCCCTGTTGAAACTCGGCCTCTGTGCCACCAATGACCAAAGTGTCGGCGCTGATGGATGTGCTGTAGAGCGTCGAGCGCGGCGGGGTTGCTGTTTCCGCCGACTCCCGATCCAGCCCAAAGGCCGCCGCAGCTTCCTTGGCAATGCCCTGCATTTCGGACCGCAGGTCGTCTTGTCGGTCCGACGGCAATCTGTCGATCTGGGCTGTCGATTGCGCCACCCAGGCCGAGATTGCCCGCGCCGGATCAGCCTCAAAATCGCTCCGCAGCCGTTCTTCTTCGACATACGCCGCCATCACCGGGCTATGCGTCAGATGCTTGGCCAAGGCTTCACTGAGCGGACCCTCATCGGGAAACTTGGCCAACACCTCAGCCCCACCATCCCTGCCATAGGAGGTAACGGCCAAAAGCTCATCGGGTAGAAATCCGCTGGAGCCTTCACCATCGACAAAGCGACCGGTGCCAAGCGTGGCCTCTGCATCGGGGATATGCTCGGCCACCACCTTCCGAAATTCCGGATCGGCGACGAGTCGCTCGGCCAGATCGCGGGTGTTTTCAGTGTCCCGGCCAAGGGTCAGGACTAGCTGCGCCTCGTCGCCTGCGTAGATTGCGGTCTCGGGGCGGGCAAACTCGGGCTGTGGCCGATGCTCAAGGACAAGCCCTTCCGGTGCGCGGTCGGGTTCGTCCACCAAGTCGCGATCCATCTCCACCGCGCGCTTCACCGCCAGCTCAAGACCTTCTTCGCCACCCTCGTAGAAATCATAGGCATGGCGCAGAGCCTCGCGGGAATTCGGGAAAGTGCGCTCTGAATAGGTGACCTCATTCTCCCCTTTCGGCAGGTTCGCCTCGTAACCCGTGTGAACGCCCCGATCGGTTGCCACTGCCACGGGCCTCAGCTCGACATTTGCATCAGTCGTGACCCAGTCGCCCGTGGCGATGAGGGGTAGCTTTTCGGCAAAGGTATCCCTATAAACGGCGACGTCACGATCTGCGGTTGCTTCGCGGGCTTGCACCGCCTCGCGCAATGTCGGCCCGGGCGGGACCGCGTCACTGTGATCGGCCCAAAGCGTCGCTGCCTTTTCAGGCGCGCGGCGCGCGAAGGCCTCAAGATCTTCCCTCAGCCCCATATCGAGCCGCTCGGTCACAGCGGGGCCATCTTTGCCCCACTCGACTTTGCCCAAACGTTCGGTGAGCGAGGCCTCCATTGCATTCAGAAACCCGGCGCGAAACTCGGCATCCGGTGCATGCGAATCCGGCAGGCTCTTGAAATACCGTGTCTCACCGCTCTCAAGTGTGCCATGGATCTCTGTCCGGGCCATGGTGCGCGCGGTGTTGCCATCGATATGCGCGACCGAGGGCCGCTCGGCAGGATCGGCGCGGAAGAAGGCCTCGCCAGCTTGGCGCGGGTCTTCGAATTCCTGCGCCGCCCCCGACAGGGTCAGGCGGACCGAGAAGTATTCCTTCGGGCGCTCGACAGCCGTGCGTCCCGCATCGCTGCGCTCTGTTCCCGGGCGCGCCGCGCTTGCATTTATATCGTTTTCCATGAGGTACCTGCGGAGCAAAAAGCCGGGGAAGGGGAGGGGACGGAGGACTTTGGCGCTGCGACGGCGTCAGTCGTCGAGGCCGGGGAAATACATTTCCATGATCCCGCGCTGATCGCCGATGCGGCCCATCTGCAGGATCACGTCGATCGAGGTTTGCAAGTATCGGATCACTTCGCCGAAACTGAGCTTGGTGCCTTGGGCCATCACCAGAAGCGCCAGCCGGTCCATTGCCTTGCGGGCCGAATGGGCGTGCAGCGTGGTGAAAGACCCCGAATGCCCAGTGTTGATCGCGTCCAGAAACGTTGAGGCCTCGGCCCCACGCAACTCGCCGAGAATGATCCGATCAGGGCGGAGACGCAGCGTCGCCTGCAAAAGTTTGTCGGCAGAACGGGGTGAACCCTCGTCACGCTGCGCGATGAGACTCACGGTATTGGGCTGACCGGGCAGGAGTTCGAGGGAATCCTCAATGGTGATAATGCGCTCATCGGCGGCGACCATTTCCAGCAACTTGCGACCGAGCTCGGTCTTGCCTGTCGAGGTGCCGCCCGAGACGATGACGTTCAGCCGCTCAGAAACCAGTTTTCCCAAGAACGCCTCGACATCCGCCCCTTCCGATCCGGCGCGGATTTCCGCTACCATCGCGCGGCGCTCCTCTTCCAGGGAGTTTTCTTGGCCGCGCAGAAAGCTGAAGGATTTGGCGACGCGCCGAACATCCCCCTGCCGGGATCGAAACACCCGGATGCCAATCACTGTGCCACCGGAAACGGCAGGGCTGCCCACCACCTGACAGCGCAGCATCAAGTCCCGATACCGCACCGCCGCCGAGACCAGAGGCGCAGTTTCCGTGAAGGTGTTCGAGGTCGAATTGGCGATCTGGGAGGCCAGATCCCGCACCGAGCGCGCGGGCACGGCAGCAAGACCACTCGGGGTCATGTGAATCTGCCCCGCCCGCTCCAGCCAGATCGATCCATCGGCATTGATTACCAGTTCCATCACGGCCGGGTCCGACAGGGCGGCATCGAGCTGCCCGAGATAGGTATCGAGATAGCTCATCAGTAAAACGCCAGATCCGCATCGACGCGGATCATCACGACTGCGCCCTGGTTGACGCTGATCGTTGGCGGGATACTGAGATAGTCGGCCATCACCGTATTGACCGCCTCGCCAAGATCGGTACCGACGTTTTCGGCGGTGTCGGAGGCCACTTCATTTGCCGCGTATTTGTCGGCAGCCAGTGTGGGCACGGCACCGATCAAAGAAATCAGGGCGGCAGTCCCAAACCGCTGGAGGAAGTGGTTCCTCACGGTCCCGGGCAGACCTGAGCGCCCGATGCGGTCGGTGCCATAGGCGGCCAGGGTGACGGATTGACCATCGGTGGTGACCAGACGGTCCCATGCGATCAGCACGCGCCGCTGACCGGCATCGACCTCGGAATCATACCGTCCAAACAGGCGCGAGCCGCGCGGGATTAAGACGCGGGACATATCGAACGACCAGACATCATGACTAACGATGGCTGAGACATTGCCGGCCAGATCCGTGCTGATCGCGGTCTCAAGGGCTGCTTCAATCAGCGTGCCTTGCATCACGGTATGGGCAGGATCAGCAATGACCTCGGCTTGCCGGACTTCGGCCGCCTTGGCCCCAGCCCTTCGAAACGCATCATCTCCCGTGGCCGCCTGTCCCGGCGCGCCTGGGGCAGGGGCTGCTGCGCCACCCTCGCCACCCATATCCATGCTGGAGCGCAAGGCCACCATGTCGGAATGGATCTGCGCCTCGTTCAGCATCTCGGCCTCTTGCCTGCGCCGAGCCAGTTCTTCTTCTCGGGCACGAGCGGCCTCAGCCTCAGAATCGCCATCGATCAGCGCCTTGGTCTCAAGCTCGGTCTGCAACCGGATGTTCTCGCGCTCAAGATCGGACAGCGCCGCCGCGCGGGCCTTTGCATCGGCATCAAGGGCAGCAACCTGCGCTTTGAGGTCAGCGAGTGCCGCCTCGTCGGTGACAGTCACCGGATTGGCCTTCAGATCGGCGATCTGGGCGTTCAACGCCTCGATCTCGGCCTGAAGCCGTTCCGCCTCCGAGGTATCTGGCGCTGCCGGAACAATCTGCGGCTTTGGCCGCGAAACACTGAACCCATCGGTTCCTGTGCCATCGCCTTGAAAGTCACTGACCGAGGCCGTCTCGATCGCAGGTGCCGGGGCAGGAGCATCGGGTGCGGCCAGCACCAGCCAGGCCCCGACGCCGACACCGGCGACGGCCGTGACTGCGGAAAGTGCGTAAGGGTTTATGCCCCGGCGGCGCTTTGGGGCCTCTGCGGGTTTCATGCGCTCCATGCGGGCGGTCAGCTTTTCGGCCTGGGTCTCGTCACTCATTGGCTCACCCCCGGCTCGGCCGTGACGCAGACGTATTCCTCGCCATAGCGCAGCACCCAACGCTCAGAACGCGTGCTGACCGTGATGGTGGTGCCGCGGACGGAGGAATTGACCGAATACTCTTGTCCCTTGGCATCGGCCCGGAAGATCGTCGGCATCGGCGCGCCGGGTGGGATGACAAAGGTGGTCCTGCGGCCGTCATCCGAGATCGACACCGGCGCAAAGCCGGGCAGAGCGCGCCCCTTTTTCATGATCTTATAGGTCATGGGCAAGGAGGCGGGGACCTCGCTGCCGGTGGTGGCAGCACGCGTGCTGCCAGGCACGGTGAACTTCACCGAATAGTTCGGCTCACCACGACCACCTTCCGTCACTTGCAGAAAGTAGATGTTGCGCTGCGTCTCGACCGTCAGGTTGGTCGTAGCCCCAGCGACCACGGGTTTGATGATGAAAAGGTTCGCTCGCTCCAGCTTGTCGATCTTGAAGCTTTCGAGATCGCCGATGGCGATGGATTGGATCTTTTCACCCTCGCCAAGTTCGACAAGGGTCACATTCCTTAGGCGCGTGTTGATCCGGTAAACCTGCCCCTCCTGATAGGTGGCATAGGTCACGCGGGCATCATGGCTGCCGGGTTTGGGAGCAGTTTCCGCAAAGGCGGGCTGGGAGGTGAGGCTGGCAAGAAAACCCGCCATAACAAGTGTGGAACGGGGGATCATGTCAGCCCTCCTGCGGGGTTAAAGTTTCTGCGGTGATGCGGTAGTCCGTCACCAAAAACCCGGTTGGGTTCTGCCAGACGAGATCGAGTGCAGTCTGTTTGGACGGCTCAAATCGGTAGGTGACGGTGGCGGTGAACTTGCCGATCCGGTCGGGCACGCCCTCGCCATCGGACACCCAGGTCTTGGTGAAGCGCACTTGCGCGGTGGTGTCCGTCACCGGGGTGATCGACAGGACGTCGATGACCACTTTGGAATTCTGGCCGTAGAGTTTGGGTGGATAGTTGGCGTTGCCTTCTGTCCAGAGGCTCACGAGGCCTTGGCGGGCATTTCCTTCGGACCAGGTATAAGCGCGCAGAATGCGGGATTCATTGTCGTGCTGGTCATAGGTTTCGCGGTCGGTGACATAGGCAAAGAGCAGGCTCTGCCGGATGGCCTCGGCCTGTTCGATCCCGGCCTTTTCGACCGCGACCACGCGTTCGGCGACGCCTGTGTCTTTGTCGACGATGGCAAGGAAGGCCTCGGTCTGTTTCAAGGGGAGCAGTGTGACGACGGCAATCATGCCCATGAGACCGATGGCCAGCCCGCCGCCCGCCACGGCATAGGCGATGCGTTCGCGCTTTTTGACGCCATAGAACATCTCGGCCTCGAGAAAACTTCTCAATTCAGGGGGTGAACCTGTCATCGTTGTGCTCCGGAAATGGGGATTTGCGCGGTCGGCGTTTGTGCGGCGTGGGCCAGTTCGTCAGCGTCAACTGTCGCGGATGAATTGACCCAAACGCGCCCTTGCGGCTTGGCCGCGCTCGGCATCGGACCGCGCCTGATCGCGCAAATGGTGGTGTTCGGTCTTGCCGTGCATGAAACCCGATCGCACCTCGTTCATTCGGCGCGCCGAATAGTCGGAGGCCTTTTCCAAGGGCTTGCCTGCAACCCGGAGAGCTTGCGGTGCAATGCTCGCGAGGCTGATCTGGCCAGTGATGTGCGTCACGGCATTCGGGATCGCCATCAGGGCAAAGATGCCGACAAAGACGATGACGAAGAAGCCGAGGATCGAGCCGAGGTCGGTGACGTCCTCGGTCTCACGGAACACATCATGCGCCACGGTGACAACAGCGACGATGACCCCGGCGGAGGCGACCGGATACATCAGGTAGCCGATCATTGCCGAGAGCCAGGCCTCGAACATGCCCTTGGTCTTCTCGAATATCGTGGCGCCGATGGCGATTGGGGCGACCCCGAGCAGGAAGGCGATCATCAGTTTCGAGAAGCCAACGATAAACACATAGACCGCCATCAAGACGCCCAGCACCACGTAGAGAACAGCGGCCACAAAGCCCCGCATGATAGAGGACATCGCGGACGATACAGAGTCGACGTTCCCGGCCATCATGTTGGCCATGTCATCCATGGCCGCTGTGGCAGAGGCCCCGACGCCACTGCCGCCCAAGCGGAAGTATTCAAGCGCCAAAGCGCTCAAGCCGTTGCTGGCGGCCTCATAGATCTGGGTGAAGTTGGACCAGGTCAGACCGAACATCAGGACCATGACGATCCGGAACGACAGCTGCACCGCGTCGCGCATCGAGATCCGGTAGACATTCAAGGCCGCGTTGATCCCGACCATGACCAGCAGAAGGGCAAGCAAGGTCGTGTAGATCGGACCGACAGCACCGGCTGTCGCCTCGAAATACTGCCGCCCCGCAGAGGTGATCGCCGCATCCAGCGTCGTCAGGATGGTCGAGACGCTGTCCATCAGAAGCTGCCGCCACACATGGTTTCGGCAATCGCGATCAGCTGCTTGGCTTCTTCGGAAACCGATTCTGTTTGTTGCCAGCCAAGACGCTCGACATTATGCCGCTCGCGCAATGCTGCCGCGATCTCCTCGACACCTTCCCAGTTTGCCACTTTGCCAGAACAGCCGCAGTCCCTTGTGGAAATGACATTTCGGGCGCGCACAAAGCTGTAGATATCGCGCAGCGCCCGCGCTTCGGGACCGGACCGCGCCAACGCGTAGCCATCTGGCCAGGAGGCTTCACAGTTCCGGAATTCTTCGTTCACGGCTCCCGGGATTGGCTCCACATTTTCTGGCACATCGACCTTCGGCAAAACGTCGAGATAGGTGTCCTCTCGGCCAACATCTGCCGGGGCTGGGGTTTCGGCCCAAGCCGCGGCCGAGAAAACCGCGATCAGCCCAAGGGCACCGCCCATCGTTCGAACTTTGAAATCATTGGCCATGCTCATTCTCCCCCAAGGACTTTGATGAACTTCTGCTCTTCGGCGGCGGTGGCGGCATCCATGACGCCGGCCTCGCCCATGCCCATCAGTTGGGCGGATTCCATGTTCCAGATATTGGCGAGTGCAATCGACAGTTCTGCCGTCACGCGGGTGTTGAGGTCGATGGCCTCTTTCAGCCCCTCGGTGTCCGGGATTTCCTGCACGAGCGCGTGGACCCGCTCGAGGCTTTCCGAGGCTTTGACCGAAGAGGTTTCGGCTGCGGCCGAGAGGAAAGCGGCGGTGTTTGCTTGCGTGCCGATCCGGGCAGCACCTTGGTTTTCACTGTTCGCAAGCGTGTCGACTGTGGCCACATCGAGCCCGGCCGAAGCGAAGAACTCCGAGACATACTGCGTGGCGGGCTTGTCGCCGACCTTGCCGGATGTGGTCATCAGGGAATAGCTGCCGTCCTTGGCCGCGATCAACCCACCAGTCAGATCAGCGACATCGGGCAGGATGTCGTCAAAGAAGGTGTCCGGGTCTGGAATGCCCAAGGCCTCCAAGGTCAACCCGTTGCGCAAGGCGTCCAGTTGCGCCTTCAGCGTCGCGATCTGTTCGATCTGCTTCAGGATCTGCTCATCAAGCTTCAGGTTCGACGCGATCATCTCCTTCACCTGCAGCTTGGCCTCGGTCAGCACTTCGCCGATCTTGGCGATACTGGTGAGGTCAACTGTTGGCACGCCCTGCGCGAGGGCAGGGGATAGCATAGCGGCGGAAATCAGAAGAGGGCCAAGACCCCGGACAAGATTGCGGATCATTCGGAACCACCCTTCACTTTGATGAATGTTGCGTCGATGGCATAGGCCTGCAGCCATAGGGCATAGCGGGCCTGATCGACCTTCACGCGCGCTGCCTTGACCCGCTCGACCATGAGCCCGATCCGCACGGCTTCGGCCCGGGCATAGCTGTTGAGGTCGAGGGCCTCTTTGGTCGATTTGGTCGTTGGGATGCGCTCGATGATGGAACGCAGCCGCTTCAGCGATGCCTCAATCTCGAGCGACGCGGCCATCCCATAGTGGAGGCCTGCGTCTGATGTGTTGCTGGCCTCGGCGATCGCCATGTCGCGGGGATCAAAGGTGCCGACCTGATCGACGCCAGTGATCTTGCCCGCATAGGCGTTGAAGAACCCGGTGATGCGAACGACGTAATTCTGCGTCTCTTTAAAGGGCGGGATACCGCCATACTTGGTGACGTTGCCGGGTCCGGCATTGTAGGCCGCCAAGGCCAGCGGAACGGAGCCGAAGGTGTTGAGCTGCGTCAGGAAGTACCGCGCGCCACCATCCAATTGGAGCATCGGGTCATCATAATAGGCGGGGTAGATCCCGAGACCCTTGGCGGTGTCCGGCATCACCTGCGTCAGTCCAAAGGCCCCAACCGGGCTCCGCGCCCCGATGGAAAACCCGGACTCCTGTTTCACGAGGCTTTGGAACCAGATGCGAAACTCGACCGGGTTCAATCCGGCACGGGCAAGGCCGGGGTGCCCTGCGTATTTCTGCGCGGTGGCGACGATCATCTCTTCGATGCTGGTCTTGGCATCGCCGAAAAGCCGGGCGGCATAAGGGTTGTTGTCCTCAACCGCATAGAGGACTTCCGCCTTAGCCCCGGGGATCACTTCGAGATCGCCGATCCACGGTGTCTGACCCGTCATCATCGCCAACGTGGCATCCAGCGCATCGAGTTGGTCCTGGTGCAATTCGTCGATACGACGCTTCTTGTCGGCCTCAAGTTCGCGCCCACCGGTCAGATAGGACATCTGCGCGATCTCCAGGGCGTGCTGGACGATCGACTTGCCGTCGGCCACAGGCACGCCTTGCGCCGCCGCCATCATCGGCAGCGCCGCAGTCGCCAGAGCGAAAACCCTGGCAGACCGTTGAAATTTACCGGCAGGGAATGACATCAAGGCTCGACGTGTTGCCACGAGAGACAAGGCCCGCATCCGGGCTTGCGCCCTTGGTGGAAGTGGTCACAGTGGAACCCGCGGTGGCCCAGCAATTGGTCTTGGCAATCGGCACGCCGGTGCAGGCGGCGAGACCGAGGGATGCACCCATCATGACAGCCCAAAATCGGACTCGCATAATCAAGGTTATGTAATATATTGATTTCATTGGACAATCATTCCTTCCAGAATTTAGGCCGCGCGGCGTAGTCGGCGCCAAAGGCATTGAGCCCAGCCTGACCACCGCCAAGTGCCGTCAGAAGCGGACCGAGGGCCTTGAGATCGACGTTCAGCACCGTTGAGCTGCGCGGGGTGCGTGACAGAACCATCCGCTGGCCCGGGATGGGGCTCAGGACAAAATCCAACTCGCCGTCGGTCAGCCGGAAGCCGTCGTAATCGGCACTGGCCGCTTCGCCGTTCGGGAACAGAAGCTGGTTCGGTAGCGCTTCCAGGATCGAGCGGGCTTTCGATCCCCGGATCTGGCTTGGAAACTGGGTCATCATCACGACGACGACGTTCTTCTTGCGCGCGGTCACCAGCCATTCGGCGAGCTTTTTGGCGAAATACTCATCGTCGAGAACCTTCCAGGCCTCGTCGATCAGGATCAGCGTCGGGCGTTTCTCCTCGATCAGCATCTCGATCCGGCGGAAGAGATAGCCGAGGATTGCGGTGCGCTCGGTGCCGAGGTCGAGGATTTCTGTCAGATCGACGGCCGTGACGTCATGGCTGGTGAAATTCACCACTGGCTCGTCGGCCTCGCCAAAGACCCAGCCATAGCGCCCTTCGGGTCCCCATTCGCTGATCCGCTGCGCCAGATCGAGCCCGTCACCGACATCCCCGAACAGTTCCTGAAAAGCGCGGAAGTTCCGCAATCCTTCGCGGGCTTTGCCATTCTGAGAAATGGCGGATTTCAGGGCTTCTGATTGCAGCGGCGTCATTGGTCCGCTGCGCTGTTCGAGAAGGGCAACCAGCCAGTCCAGAAACCACGCTTCACCGCGTTCGCCGGATTCCGTGGCGAGCGGGTTAAGGCCCGTTGGACGGCCGGCGCGAATTTCTGCGTAGCGGCCACCAAGGGCGCGGACCGCCATTTTGAGGCCGGCTTCCTTGTCGAAAATGATCGTCCGGCCCCCTGCCCTTTGGGCTTGGGCCGCGAGAAAGGCGACGGTCGTTGTCTTGCCGCCGCCGGATTTGCCGAGGACGAGAGTGTGGCCGTTGGTCGGCTCGGCCGCCGGATCGCCGGGTTCATGAAAGCTGAACCGGTGCAGCGAGCCTTGCAGGGTTTGAAACAGCGTGAGCGGCGTTTGCCAGGGCAGGCGTGCGGCTTCTGTCCCGGTATCTGCTGCATGCAGCGCCGCCATATCAGCGAAGTTCAGGGACGATACCGTCATGTCCCGTGCCCGGTAATCCATATTGCCGGGGTGCATCGCGAAGAAGGCGGCCTCAAGGGCTGTGACTTCGCGAACCAGTCGCATGCCGTTTTGATGCGCGATTCCGCGGATGCGGGCGACTTCGGTATCCAGAGCCGCCTGATCTCCGGCAAAGACCGTGATGGTCATCTGATGGACGCCAAAGCCCAACTCGCCGCTTTCAGATTTGTCTGCGGCCTCGAAGAGTTGGGCCTCAATCGTGGCAGCGATGTCCTCGGAGGCTCGCATTTGCGCCACACGACGCTTCACCCGTTCCGTGATGCTGCCGCGCTCGATCGGCGTGTAGCTGTGGGTGATGATAGTGTCGCGGCTCGCCCCAAGCGCATCCAGCATGCCGGGCCAAGTCGAGGTTGCATAGGATTTGACATAGAGGACGGCGCCGACGCGAGGTGTGTCTGCCCCCTCTTCGACCGTAAACTGGCCTATACCGAAACGGATGGCGGCATCACTGGCGTCTTCGGCTATGATCCCAAACGGGCTGCGCGTTTTGGTACGAAGCTCTCCGTTCAAGAGCGAGGCGTAGAAGCCAATCAGGCTGCCATCGCTGATCTTGAGGCGGTGGGATTTCACCCCAAGTCCGGTCTCAAGGATTGAGACCACTTCGCGCAACTCTTCCAACCGACGGTCGGTGTCCTCGCCCCAAACTTTTGCGGCCGCCTTGCCAAAGAGGGGCACAGCGAGGGGCGCAACCTGCCGCCGGACGACCGTGAGGATCAGCACGGATTCCTGCAGATTGCGGCGCTGCAGCTCACCACCCCAAGCCCGGTCGATATCGGCGGCAAAGCTTTGGCCGTGGATCGGCTTCAACTGGGCTTGGGCCGGGCGCATCATTCGGTGCAGATAGAAGCTGAAGCGCTCATCCAGCGTGTCGAGGAGATGGGCGAATCCGGCACGCAGGGCGGTGATCGCCGAAGATCCGGATGTGATCCCGTCGATTCCGGTCACCTCGAGCGAGATCATCAAGCCGTTGTCGCGGGTGCGCACCACCTCGTCATCAAGCTCGATGACGTAAGGCAGATGCGCATAGATTTTTGGGTCATCCGGAATTAACGTCCGCGCCCTGCCCTTCAACCCTTCCCGTTCAAGAAACATGACGCCGTCCTTTCCGAAGGATGGCCATCGGCGTCACCTGCATCATGACTGCAAAGACATGATGCCCATTTGGGTTCAGCTTGGTGGCCACGCGCGCCAGCCCGTACCAGACCGGGGCGGTCAGGAACCACCAGACTGGTTTGAAGAGGATGAAGGGCAGCACGGTCATCGCTCCCACTGCCATGGCATAGGGCATCGGCAGGCCAAGAAACTTGGCTTGCCGCGAAAGCCCGAGGATGACCGCGCTTTTTTCCATTGGTCTGGTCTCGCCTTAGCTGAAGGACGAGCGCAGGTTTGCGACGATGGCGGGGCCGGCGAAGACGAGGAAGGCACCGACCACGACCAATGCGACCCAAGCCCAGCTGATCCGGTTGAAGGCTGCGAGGAACCCGGTCACCACAAAGGCGATGCCAAAGAAGGCGGTTGCGAGCGTGCCGCGGAAGGAGGCGAGAACACCGGTGGCCACGGTTTCGGCCTTGGTGAAGACCACCTGCGCCAGTGCGGGCTCAGATTGCGCCAGAAAAAGGGTGCAAAGGGTCAGGCCCAGAAGAGCCACGTGTTCGTTACGCATGAGGGGAGGTTTCCTTCTTGGGTCAGAGCTCGGTGAGGATGCGGTCATAGACCGCCATCACCTTGACGATGTGGGATTGGGTCTCGGCGTAGGGTGGCACGCCGTCGTATTTGCGCACGGCCTCGGGGCCGGCGTTGTAAGCGGCAAGAGCAAGCTCCAGGCTGCCAAAGGCGGCCATTTGTTCGAGAAGATAACGCGCGCCGCCGTCGAGGTTTTCGATGGGGTCGGCAGGATCGACGTTGAGGTAATCAGCCGTGCCGGGCATCAGCTGCGCAAGACCAAGGGCCCCTGCATGGCTGACAACGCCCTGGGTGTAATTGCTCTCGACCTTGATCATTGCTTGGAAGAAGGCAGACCATTCGGCCGGCGAAAGCTCGAGCCGCGCCAAGGCTGGATGGTCCTGATAGCGGGTGGCAATCAGCCGAATCGAGGGCAATACATCTCGCGGGGCTGCAACCCCTTTGGTGCTGTAGGAGACGTCAGCTGACACTTCTGCCCCCTCCCCCTCCCCCTCCCGGGTCTCTTCTTCACCCTGTTCTGGAGAAACGGGAACGATCAGTTGTCCCTGACCGTCATAGCGCAGCACGGATGTATCAAGCGCGGCAAGCTGGACCTCACCGCCCTGCCCTGCAGGCTCATTCCAGCGGATCACTTCCGCCCGGGCGGCTCCGCATGCCAGTGCAGACAGCGCCAGCGACAGCAGGCACGTCGAGATGGTCGAGGTTGAGCTTGCCGAAGGCGAGCCCGAACATGCCGATCGGCGAGTTGACGATCCGTTCCCGCGCAAGGGCCGTAACCAATAGGAAGCGTTCGCCGGTGGGGCTGACAACGTAGAACAGCCATTCCCCCGAGAACCGCTCGTCGGGGTTGGGCGCAGAAACACACTCGATCTCAACAGTCGCTCCTTCGGATGCGGCCAGCTTGCGGAAGTCACGCTCCAGCAAGACAGGCAATGCGCGCCGTTTGGTATTCATGGGGTCCCCTCGGATCATCTGTTGGGAACGGTGTATCGCAGATTTCTTTGTGAGGCGATGCCTAACAGAAAGTATGGCGCATTCAATACAAAAATGACAAACACGATAAAAGAAGATTGGATGTGCCTTCGCGTGGCAGGTTGGCCCATCGTGTCCACCCCGCCGCCGCAGTGACTGTCGGTCGGAAAAGTGGAGCCCGGAAGTGAGACTCAGAAGTTGAGAAAAGGCCTAGAAACATTGATCGTCTTGAAGGTGCCGAGTGAGGTCGCGGGGGCCCGCGAGTCTCGTTCGACGAACCGACGAGCGCGGCTTCTGTCCGCGCTCTGCATAGTCGGTTTCGTGAACTCCGCGGCCTTCGCACAACCTGAGGTGATTCGCTGCCTCGCGCCAGAAGTGCCGATCACGGACCTCCCCGAAGCGGTCCTCTCCGAGTACCGCGCGGAAATCGCCGCTGAGTTCGAGGCCTACTTTGCGGCCGTCAGCACCCACATCGCCTGTCTCGACACAGAGCGCAGTCGCGCTTTGTCGGATGCCCGCTTGGCCACCGAGGCCTATTCAACCTTCCTCAACATCCAGCCAGCTCAGAAGGACCTCCCATGAAACCTCTCCTCCCTGCCCTTTTCCTGGGTGTCAGTCTGTCAGCAGCCACTGTCACCCCTGCAGCAGCTTACCCTGTCGATTGCGCGATCCTTCTTTGTCTCGCTGGGGGTTGGCCTGCTTCTGCCGAATGCGCCCATGCCCGCGCGGTCTTCATTCGCCGCATCACGCCCTGGCCGATTGAGCCACCGCTGCAGATCTGGAACTGTCCGATGCGGGCAAGTTTCCGGGGCGAACTGAGGCCGATTGAGCGCCTATACGAAATCGCGTTCAGACCTGATCTACCTCCAGCAGCTTTCTCACTCCCCCAAGGCTCGACCGATCCGATCCTTGTAGATGCTCAGGCCGACGTCGACATTTCTGATGCGGCTTTCGACTTCGTTCGCTCGATTCGGGTGTTTGAGATCACCTATCGTCAGAACCGTAGCTCTGACGGCGACTGCAACAGTTGGGGGTCGGTCTACATGGGCAGCTACGGCGAACAGGGTGACTACACCAGACGGAGGAGCAACATATCCGCTGTTCCAGAGGCCTCAGATTTTGGCGTCCCCGCCACCTGCGGCAATTACTGGCACCGCTCGGTCTTTGTCGAATGGCGAGACTATGAGGGAACCTACGGCCATGAGGAGGTGCACTACTAAGCGCAGCGATCTCCGCCCTTAAACAGGCCGAAAACCAAACCCCAGAAACAGAAACGACGCCAGACCATAGGTCCGACGCCGCGCTGAATTATCTCGTGAGAAAGGGAAATCAGCGTGAGTAACGGGCCCGTTCAACCGGCAAACCGCCTTGCCCGAGCTAAATTTTGCATCCTACGGTTCGGCGTCCTTTGCCCAAGGACGATCCTTCAGAGAAACTGACCACGTGCACTATCCTGCGCTACATCACCGGAACCTAGCTCTTGGCTTCTGCCCACAAGTTTGTCGTAGCCTTCCTCGAAGGTATTGCTGCTCGCCATCCACGCCCAAGGAACTGTTTCGCTTGTTTTCGCAGCGATTGGCTTTGAAAGTCCATCGTTGCCGCTCGCGTCAACTTTTATGACCCTTGACGCGTCTGTAAATATACTGGGCAAATTCGAAATTGGGTCGTTCAAGATGCGAAAGATGGCCGGGCATGGCCGCCTGCGAACTTAGACCACGATACACTTTTTCCGTGCAACCCTTATCCTCGACATTCACATCGTCCAAAAGTGCCTTCAGTTGCGCGAAATGGGCTTGCGCGTCGGCGTCATCGACATAGTCGGGGGACATGCCGCCGCCAAACCCAATCCTGACTTGACCGACACCCAGAGGATGCAACGTGAGGTACCAAAAATAACCAGGCGTCAAGGTGATAAGCAGGCTTGGATAGATCGCCAGAAGATAGGTCGTCCGCCTGCGTTCCCCCTCCAGACGGGTGTTGTTCGGATGTGCCAACGCAATTTTCAGCGAGTCGTTCTTCAGAATTGTGTGATAATTGAAAGCTGCTTCACCCGGCGGGCAGATCATCTCGTCGAGTTTGGACAGACCGCCGATCGTTCCCGAATGGCAGACGGGTAAGTGGTAACTTTCCATGAAATTCTCGGCCAGAACCTTCCAATTGGTGTTCCAGACGTGGGTTTCGAAAAAGGTTTCAGTGTAGGCACCCATGTCGTAGTCACCGACAAGATCTTCAACCTTGGCAAGCTGGCCTGCTACCGGACCAGCCTCGGTGTTCAACGTGACAAAAACCCATCCGAGCCATTCTTCGCATCGAACCTCCGGCAACTGGTATTCTTCTTTGCAAAATCCATCATTTCTGGTCATTGCAGGCGCGCCACGAAGTGACCCATCCAAGTTGTAAGTCCAAGCATGATAGGGGCAGACGATGCTCGACTTATTGCCCCGCCCTTCCAGCAAAGTCGACATGCGGTGACGGCATACGTTGGACATTGCTCTGAGCTGGCCTTCCTTATTCCGCAAGACGATAATGGCCTGCCCCGCTAGTTCAACGGTCACATAGTCGCCCGGCTTGGACAGGGCAGTGGCTCGCCCGACACAAAACCAATCTTGTGCAAAGATATCACGCAGTTCATGTGCGAGAAAATCCTCTGATGTATAAACTGACGGCGGCATCGCGCGCGCCCTTTCAAAAGGCACCGATACATTTTGGCGGAGTTCTTCGACGGCATCTTTCATCATGCTCTCCTGTTCTATATCTTCAGACCGTGGCCCCGAAAGGCAGCTATCTTCGATGTGGTACGCTGAGGATCGGCATTGAATTGCCCGGTCTCAGCTGGCTTGCGGGCTGGTGATAGGGCGCGCATGCAGTGCTGGCCCGGTGTGGCGCATCAATCGGCGTTCGACCAGCCGGATCGCGCCGATCAAGACCAGATTCAGCGCCAAGTAGAGCACTCCTGCGATGGCGAACACTTCGAAAATCGCAAATGTCTGGCTCATCAGGCGTTTGGCGTAGCCGGTGATTTCCAGCACGGTGATGGTCGAGGCAAGGCTGGTGCCTTTGACCATCAACACAAGTTCGTTGCCATAGGCGGGCAGCGCCTGACGGATGGCCAGCGGAAACTCGATGCGGCGAAAACGCATCATGCGCGACATGCCGCAGGCTTTGGCCGCTTCGACCAGACCAGCGGGTACAGCAACAAGTCCACCGCGCAAAATCTCGGATGTATAGGCTGCAGTGTTCAGCGCCAATGCCAGCACCGCACAGCGTGAACCTTCGCTAACGACCCACCACATGGCTGGCGTGTCGTGGATGAATTTGATCTGCCCAAGGCCGTAGTATATCAGGAATATCTGCACCAAAAGTGGGGTGCCGCGAAAGACAATACTGTAGTAGCGCGCAAACCCGGACAGCCACGAATTGTCTGACCCGCGCAGGATCGCAAGGCCCAAGCCCAGGTTAAAGCCGATAGCCACGGAAAGGGCCGTAAGCGTCAGGGTCATCCAAAGACCTTTGAGCAGCACAGGCACGGCAAGCTGAATAAGCTCCATGGCTCAGGCCCCTTTCCGCGGTGACAAAACGGTTTCGACCTTATTGAAGCCGACTTGGCTGATCAGCGTGATCATCAGGTAGACTAAGGCGGCAATTGAATAGAAGATCAGGGGATTATGGGTTGACCCCGCGCCGATGAAGGCGGTGCGCATCAGCTCTTGCAGGCCAACCACCGAAACCAGCGCCGTGTCTTTGATCGTGGTTTGCCAGACGTTGTTGATGCCCGGGAAGGCGATGCGTAGCATCTGCGGGGCGATGATACGTGCGAAGATCCGGCGACTTGGCAGGCCAAGTGCCACAGCCGCCTCGATGTGGCCTTTCGGGATTGCGGCAAGCGCGCCGCGGATGACTTCGGTTGAATAAGCGCCCGAAATGGCGCTGATCGCGGCCACGGTGATGAAGAACGCATAGCCCGCATCGGCAAGTTCGGCAAAGCCGAAGACGGTGGCAATCTTGGTGACGAATTCGACCGATCCGAAAAACAGCAGGTAGATGATCAACAGTTCCGGCACACCGCGGATGACCGATGTGTAAAGATCGACCAAATGCGACAGCCCGACGACCGCGCGCCATTTGATCAGGCCGCAGATCGTCCCGATGATCAGCCCGAAGATCATGCTGGCCACACCGACGGCGATGGTGACTGCGGCACCCCGCAGGATCGCACCGACCCAGCCGCCCTCCCAGACCTGTAGCAAACCGAATTCCATCGCTTCATCCTGTCTCTTGAAACACGCGCCCAGCCGAGACCGGGCGCGGCCTGTTCTTGAGATTTCGGCCCGGCGTTATTGGCAGGGGCGCGAAATATCCATGTTGAACCATTTCTCGCTGGAAGCCTTGATCGAACCATCCGCGATCAACTCGCAAAGGGCGGTGTCGATTTTCGCTTTCAGGTCTGTGTCGTCCTGACGAATGCCGACGCCCACGCCTTCGCCCAAAGTCGGGTCAAAGGTGGAGATGATGTTGACATCGACGAACTGGAAACCTGCGCCTTCGGGCTTGTCGAGGAAGCTTTGCAGCGCCGAGACATCGGCAAAGCCAGCATCCACGCGACCGTTAGCAAGGTCGATCTGCATTTCATCCAAAGTGGCGTAGGATTTCAGCGTTGCAGTCGGGGCCAGTTTTTCCATGAAATGGGCATGGGTGGTGCCAGCCTGCACGCCAACCGAATGGCCATCAAGTGCGGCCAGCAGCGCCGGGATCTCGGTAATGCCAGCAAGGTCGGAATCCTTGGCGACGACAACCTTGTTGGCCAGTTCAGCATAACCAGTCGAGAAGTTGATTTCTTTCTTGCGGTCGGCGGTGATCGACATGCCCGAGATGATGATGTCGAACTGTTTTGCCTGCAATGCCGGGATCAGGCCGTCAAATGCCTGGACCACAAACACGCACTCCATGGCCAGCTTGGTGCACAGCATGTTGCCTACGTCGGCGTCAAAGCCGGTGACAGCGCCATTGGCGTCGGCCATGCTCCACGGGGGATAGGCGCCTTCGGTGCCGATCTTCAGCTGGCCCTCGGCCTGCGCCCCAGACGCTGCCCCAGCGAGCAGCGCGATCAGTGAAAGAACTTTCAATTTCATGTCCGTCTCCTTGTTGAACTTCGTTTTCCTTTTGGTATTCACCGCACCGATTTTGCCCTGTTCTGGCTTGCCGGGTCGCGATGTCAGTCTCAGAACGTCCGAGCCAGGAACTGACGCAAACGTTCTGAACGCGGTTGGCCGAACAGATCGGCCGGGGTTCCTTCTTCTTCCACGCGACCCTGGTGGAGGAACAAAACCTTGTGGCTGACTTCACGCGCGAACTGCATCTCATGGGTCACAAGGATCATGGTGTTGCCTTCCTCGGCGAGTTGGCGGATCACGCGCAGCACCTCGCCGACCAACTCGGGGTCCAGCGCCGAGGTGGGTTCGTCAAACAGCATCACTTTCGGGCGCATCGCCAGCGTCCGCGCAATAGCGGCGCGTTGTTGCTGGCCGCCCGAAAGTTGGCCCGGATAGTGCGCGTGCTTTTCAGACAGGCCGACCTTTTTCAGCAGTGCATGCGCATGCTCCACCGCATCGGCGCGCGCCTCTTTCAGAACATGGATCGGCGCCTCAATGATGTTTTCCAACACCGTCATGTGGGGCCAAAGGTTGAAGTTCTGGAACACCATCCCGACCCGCGCGCGGATGTGTTCGATCTGGCGCGGGTCGGCGGCTGTCGTGCCGCCCTTGGCGTGCGCCTTCATCCGCACCAATTCGCCGTCGATCACCACCCTGCCAGAGTTTGGCTGCTCCAGCAGGTTGATGCAGCGCAGCATGGTGCTTTTGCCCGACCCCGATGATCCGATCATTGACACCACTTGCCCCGGATAAGCCGTCAGGTTCACACCCTTCAGAACCTCCAGTGCGCCAAAGGACTTATGCAGATCAACCACTTCGACTGCGGGGGTGCCCTTGGGGGCAACCTCCACCTTGGCTGGACGGACGGCCGCAGAACCGGGTTTTGCTTCGACCTTTTTCAGTGCAGTCAAGGCCGTGTCAAAATGACGAAGGCTGGTCGAAAGGCAAATCTGTTGCCAGCTCAAGTCCTGCGGAATGAAGCCGTGCACGAGGTCGGTCTTGATGCGTTGGCCACGTTCTGACTCGGGCTTGCCGTAAAGATGCAGCCAGTTGTCGTCCACCACCCGGCGCTGCATCTCGGCGCTGCTCAGCGTGCCGCATTCCATCACCAAAGGGAGGACGCGCGCCTGCGGCATCGCCGCGCGCATAAAGGCCGAGACATAACCAGTGGCCGTAGCGGCAATGCCAGTGTTTGTCGTCGCAGCGGCACCCGTGATCACCGGCACCATCGCGGGTCCGAACGTCTCGGCCCCCCAGGCAAGGCCCGCATGATCCACCGGGCTGACCGACAGCAGCGCGGGATAGCCATAAGGCCCGGCGCCCGTGTGCAGGTCAAACACAATGACTTGCCCGGCCTTTTGGCCATATTCTGCCAGCACGGCCGTCAGCACGCGGTTGGACCAAACGGGGGCGTCACCGCCATAGAAAAGGCCATCGGCAAAGGCGTATTGCCCGGCCTCGATGATCAAGGACACTGCCGTCTGACCCTTGGCTTTGGTTAGTTCCGCCAAGGCCTCATCCGCCGCGATCCGCTCCGGCCCATCCCATGCTGGCACAACCAAGGCCGAGTGCATTTCTGCGTAGGCGCGGTTTTCCGGCGGCTTTGCGGTCCAATCAATGAAGTTCCGGTTCAAATCGACGTTGTCTTCATTCACCCGGCGCGACCATGCCGTGCCCCATGGGTTGATCAGATGGATCATCAGAACCGCAGTGTCTTCTGGCAGCGCCCAATTGGCCTTTTGCCCTAGCCATGCAGTTTGGCAAGCAGAGCCGTAGGCCCCTTCCACCCCGTGCGTGCCGGAAATCATCACCATCAGTTTCGGTGCATCCGCCTGCCCGATCAGCGCCACATCAGTGGCGATCGGCTTACCATCAGGCCCGTGCAGCGGATGGATGTGTTCTGAAAGAGCCGCACCTGCCGCGCGGGCAGCTGCCAAGAAACGCTGACGCATCGTTGCATAGTCCAACGCGAACGGCAGGCTGGTGTCGGCGGATTGCGTCAGGTCGCGCGGCTGCATCATTGGAATTTCTCGCGGGCTAAAGGCTGTGACGGCAGAACTTTGCCGGGATTGAGGGTCTGGTCGGGGTCCAGCGCCCGCTTGATGCGCATCATCGTTGCCAACTTTACGGGGTCAGATGTGGCGACCAAGGCGGCTATGCGTTTGGCCCCCACCCCGTGTTCAGCAGAAAATGATCCGCCAAGGGCACGCAGGGCTGCGTAAAGCACGTGCTCCACTGCGCTGGACAAGGCGTCATCCAGCGGACCGGCGCAGTTCAGCACGATATGCAGATTCCCGTCGGCCAGATGCCCGAAGACATAGGGCAACAGCTGGGAGTCGATCCGGGCCAAACCGCTGGTTACATGGTCAACATAGGCCTCAATTTCGGACAACGGGACCGAGACATCATAGGACGCAGCTGACGCATGGGCGCGATAGAGCTGATCGGTGTCCTCGCGCAGCCGCCACAAATCGGCTTCTTGCCGTTTGGACCCGGCGATGATGCCGGTGGCCGTTGGGTGGCGGTTGAGGATTTCGCCAAAGATCTGTTCGATACCCTCGTTCAGGCTGGCTTGATTGGCACCGCCCAGCATCAGCAACAGACAGATCGGTTGATCCAGCGGAAAGCTTGGCTCTGACCAGCCCTGCGCCCGCGCGGTCAGTTGAATATAGCGCTGCCACAGCCCTTCGGCCGCGCGCAAATGCCCCGCATCCGTGCGCAGCGCGAGGCTGATCGCCTCCAACGCCGCAGCCACCGATGGCAGGCCCAGCATCACCGTGGCGGTGCATTGCGGCAGCGGCTCCAGCTTGATCACCACTCGCGTGACGATGCCAAGCGTGCCTTCCGCGCCGATGAACAGATGCTTCAGATCATAGCCTGCAGTATTCTTCACCACGCGGGTCATGTCGGAATAAATCGTGCCATCGGGCAGTACCGCCTCCAACCCCAACACGCGATGCCGCATCGCCCCATAACGATGCGCCATGATGCCGCCCGCGTTGGTCGACACCATGCCGCCGATGGTAGCGGTGCCCCGTGCCGCAAGGTCGATGCCGGGTTCCAGCCCATGCGCCATCGCGGCACTCTGCAAGGCTTCCAGCGCCACGCCCGCCTGCACGACGGCTACGCATTCATTGGGGTAAATCGCCTCAATCAAAGCCATGCGTGCCAGTGACAGCACGATCTGTCCGAGATGTGAGAGGCAACCGCCGACCAAACCGGTATGGCCGCCTTGCGCCACGATGCTTGCGCCGTGCGCCCGGGCAATGGCTACGACAGCGGCCACCTCGGCGGTGGATGCAGGCAGGACCAAAAGTTCGGCTCCGTGATCCGGGCCAGCATCAGTGCGCACATGGCCAGCACCAACGGCGGCGACCAATGCTTGTTGCAACGCCGGAAGATCAGAGGGTGCGACGGGGCGCATATTCATCCCGCCACCTGCTTTTGCAGCGAGGCGATCAGCCGATCATTGTCGGCAGGCTTGCCGATAGTGGCGCGCAGCCATGTCTCATATCCCGCCTCGCGCCATGGCTTGACGATGATGCCGTCTTGCAGAAGTGCTGCAGCCACAGTGGAACTGTCGCGCCCAGTGTCAAAGAACAGGAAATTGGTTTGCGACGGAGCCGTGTTCAGCCCCATTGCGACCAAGGCAAGCGCAACACGGCCCCGTTCGGAACGGATGCGCGCAACCGAGGCCTTCATCCACGCCTCATCCTCAAGGGCCGCCACCGCGGCGATTTGTGCGGCCCCATTCACGTTGAACGGGGTCTTGGCCGCGGTAATCACCCGCGCAATTTCAGGGTCTGAGCATACTGCATACCCGACGCGCAAACCGGCCAGACCATAGGCTTTGGAAAAGGTACGCAGCACAACGAAAGCAATGCCGCTATTGCGCAGGCTTTCAATTCCGTCGGGTGCATCAGCATCTGCATATTCAAAATAGGCCTCGTCCAGCACAAACAACGTGCACGGCCGCACGGCTGCGATCAGGCGCTGCAGCGCAGACTTATCCAGCGCGGGACCAACCGGGTTCCACGGCGAAGACAGAAACACCACGCGCGGCCCGGCGGCAATTGCCGCCTCCAGCGCCGCGAGATCAAAGCCTGCATCTACCGTCATCGGAACTTTCAAGACCGAGGCACCAGCAGCCAGCGGCTCGATCTCATGCAGACCAAAGCTTGGCACCACCGTCACCACCTGCGAGCCAGCCACCAGAACGCCACGCGAGATCGCGGCGATCATTTCCTCGGACCCATTGCCAGCCACAATCACACCTGCATCGACTCCGAGCCGCGCGGCCAAAGCTTCGCGCAATGCGGTGCAGGCCGGATCGGCGTATCGCCAAGGCTCAAAACCACCATTCGCCAAGGCAGCCAGGACTGCGGGCGCGCAGCCATCGGGATTTTCGTTGCTGGCCAGCCGTGCCAAATCGTCATGCCCGCTGAGCAACCGGGCGCGTGCAAGCGACATCCCTGCATTGTAGGCTGGCAAAGCAGCCACATTCGGATTGACCATCAGAGCCGCAGATGCCGCGCCGGGGTTTGGTTGGATTTTGGGCGAAGCGGTCATCACAGATCCAATACGATGGCGGTCTTTGGTCGCGAGCAACACAGCAGCAATTCACCCAGCGCTAGGTCTTCGAGCGGGTCTTCGAAATAGCTCACGTCGCCCGAAATGATCCGCGATGTGCACGTGCCGCAGATGCCCGCGCGGCAACTGAATTCCGGCTTCAACCCATGATCCTCTGCAAAGGTCAACAAAGACTGCGTGCGGGCATCCCACTCGGCAACGATGCCAGACTTGCGGAATTCGACAGTGATCGCCCCGTCTGCGGGCACGGGAGGGGCACCGACAGTCAGGGCGATCGGCTTCTGTTTAACCTCGGTATCAAGCACCGTGGCAGGGCCGAAGAATTCAAAGGCAACGCGGTCTTTGGCCACGCCAAGGCCACGCAGGGTCTGATACATCGCCTGCATGAACGGCGGTGGGCCGCAAAGGTAGAAATCGTAGTCGTCCAGACAAAGCAGGCTTTGCATCGCCTCGCGGGTAATGAAACCTTCACTGTCAAATCGGTTCGCAGTGCGATCTTCGGCACTGGGCGCACGATAGCAAAAATGGGCCGACAGGCCGGGACGCTGGCCGATCAGACCATTGACCTCATCGCGCAGCGCATGCACCTCACCGTTTTCGCAGGCATGCAGAAACAAGGTTCGACGAGACGAGCGGCGCGCCAGTGCATGCAGCATTGCCACCATCGGCGTCAGCCCGACCCCGCCGCTTAGCAGAACCACCGGACGGTCGCTGACCTCATCCAGCACAAATTCGCCGCGCGGGCCGTCGACGGCTAGGACATCGCCAACCATGACGCTGTCATGGAGGTAGTTTGAACTTAGGCCTACCGGCAGGCTCGGCCTCGCTGAGGGCTCGCGTTTGACCGAGATGCGGTAATGGCTCAGATCCTCGGGCGAGCCGGACAGGCTATAGTTGCGCAGCACATAGCCTTTGGCATCGCCCGAGGGAATCCTGAACACCAGAAACTGACCGGGACGGAACGCTGGCAACGCAGATCCATCCGCTGTTTCCAGATGAAACGACGTGATCAGGCTGCTTTCGACAATTTTCGCAACCACTTTCAGGTCGCGAAAACCACCTTTGCTTTGTCCAGACTGGTCGAGGCCGGGCGTCATTCGGCTGCGGCTTTCTGTGCCTGTTCTGCCTCAATCAACTTGGCCAGATTGCGACGAAAGCGCATCGGACCCACGTCGATCTTCAGATCAAGGTTGGGCGTACGCTTGTTGGCCATGCCTTTGTGAACTGCGGTCAGAACCGCGCGATCCTCATCAAAAGCACCGCGTACCGAGGTGGCGAATTCGGCGGAGATTTTTGCGTCTTTGGGCGCAAAGTTGCGCATTTGGAACCAGTAGTACTTGGTGGTGTTCTCGTCGATAGGGGTCATGAAATTGTAGCTGTCCATCAGGAACGTGTCCTGGTGCAGCGGTCGGCCTTCGCCGCCTGTGCCTGCGGGCGAGAAAATCGCCTTGATGATGGCATGGCTGGGGTAATGCACTTCGTAGTGCTGTTTGCGGTCTGTGTTGCCCTTGAACTTCAGGTACGGCGCATAGAAGGGCGCAGGCTCCACATCCAGCATCCAGCGCCAGACGGTGACGCCATTTTCGCCGATGGTGGTTTCTAGCGGCGCCTCTTCGGTTGCGGCATTGCCGAAGGACGATTGGTGAACCCAAGCCACATGCGACGGGTCAAGCAAGTTGTCAGTCATGTAAAGATAGTTGCAATCGATCGCCATCGAATCGCCGCGATTCAGGCCCCAAGCAGGATCACCCCAATGGTCAACCTGGAAGATCAGCGCAGGGTCAGCCTTTTCGGCGTCTCCCATCCAGACCCACAGCAAGCCATAGCGTTCGTGGATCGGATAGGACCGCACACAGGCGACGTGCGGGATTTTCTCTACGCCAGGAACCCGGGTACAGGTGCCGGCGCTGTCGAACGTCAGACCATGATAACCACATTCAACCGTGTCGCCCTTGATGCGACCCATCGAGAGCGGCAGCTTACGATGCGGGCAGGCGTCCTCCAGGGCCGCCACTTCCCCGTTGGTCTTCCGGTAAAGCACGATTTGTTCGCCCAGCATCTTGACTGGGAAAAGGTCCTTGCCGACCTCGTGATCCCACGCTGCGACATACCAGCTGTTGGTTAGGTACATAATGTGCTCCCGGCTTTATGTGTAGACATATTGCTAGCCTGCATTTACCGATTCAAAAAGCACTTGCTTCTGCGTTCTATTTTAGAAAAACTAAACTGTACTTCTACCGAAAGAACGACCTTGCAAAAACTTCCATCGATGCGCGCGATACAGGCCTTTGAGGCCTTTGGCCGCCTTGGCAGTGCAACGGCGGCCGCATCGGAGCTGGGTGTGACAGTCGGCGCGATCAGCCAGCAGCTTCGCAAAGCGGAGGCAGAAGTCGGGCTGCGGTTGGTCGAGCGCAAGGGCAAGTCGATTGCCCTGACGACACGCGGGCGGCACTATCATGACGACGTCAAAGCCGCGTTTGACACGCTGCGCACAGCGCAAACCAAGATCGAGCGAGCTCGGTCAGAGGCAACGCTGACGATTTCGTGTCTGCCGTCGCTGGCCTCCAAATGGATTGGCGCGCAGTTGTTCGACTGGCAATCGTCACATCCCACGGCAACAGTGCGCTTGATTGGGGACGACACCGAACCCCGCTTTGGGGCCGACGAAGTTGACTTCCGGCTGTCCTATGGTGAACTGATAACACGCTTTGATCATCGAACCGAGCTGTTCACGGATTGGGTCGTCCCGGCTTGTTCCCCGTCGCTTCTTGCCAGACTGAAGCTGCAAACGCCTGCGGATATCCTCGATGCGCCGCTTTTGGGGATCGAATGGGATCGCGCGCAGGGTGCAGCGCCTGGCTGGGGCGATTGGGCGGCGCATGTTGGCGTACCCCGCCGCAAGGCCGTGGGCGAGGTTGCCTTTTCGATGTCCAGTGCGGCGATTGATGCGGCGATCAACGGTCGGGGTTTCGTCTTGGCGCAACTTTCCATGGCAGCCGAAGATATCGCCTCCGGGCGGCTTGTCGTGCCTTTCGACATGCGACTTCAGCTGTCACAGCCTTATTCCCTGGCTTGGGACCCGGCCGCTTTGGAAAAACCATTCGGGGCAGAGTTGCGCAGCTGGATTCAGACAATCTCCCGCCGTCAAAAGGCGATTTCGGCACCGCAGGCGGGATAGCCTGCCTGCGGTTGATTGTGTCCCGGCTCAGACGCGGTGCTGAACGGTCCAGGTTGCGATATAGTCCATCAGGCCCGGGTTAAGGCAATCAGAAGGTTCCAGCCCTATCGCCTTGAGTTGGCCGCGAATTTCGTCCATTTGCGACGGATCAACGCCCGCTTCGATCACAGAGGACACAAAAGCCGCAAAGCCGGGTTGTGCCCAACCTTTTTCCTCGAACCGCTCAGGATGGATGAAATCCAGGCCCTGGAACGGGTGCGCGCGGGTCACGGGGCCATACATGTGCACGCCGCAAGCCTTGCAGGCGTGGCGCTGGATCAAAGCGGCCGGATCAACAACGGCAAGCTTGTCACCGTTTTCCAGCACCGTCACCTTGTCGTGCGGCGCCACCGCCACCACCGAAAAGATTGCCCCCTCGGGCTTCCAGCACTTCGTGCAGCCGCAGGCGTGGTTGTGGGCAATCTGGCCCTCGACACGCACGCGCACAGGTTTGTCAGTACAGGCGCAAACAAGCGTGCCACCTGTGAAATCCGGCGAGGTCGCGGCGATGCCGTTGTCCAGTGCGGGATGCAGTTTCGGTTTGGTCATGTGGTCTTTCCTCCCATTTTTCCGGATGCAACGCGCCGGTCCGGTCCCGGTATTGTGATTTCAGAAAACGACGACGGACCGGATGCTTTCGCCTGAATGCATCAGATCGAAGCCCTTGTTGATATCCTCCAGCTTGAGAATATGGGTGATCATGCTGTCGATCTCGATCTTGCCGTCCATGTACCAATCGACGATTTTCGGCACATCAGTCCGCCCACGCGCGCCACCAAAGGCGGTGCCTTTCCAGATCCGACCGGTCACCAGTTGGAAGGGCCGGGTTTCAATCACCGCACCCGCAGGCGCCACGCCGATGATGATCGACTGGCCCCAACCGCGATGGGTGCATTCCAGCGCATCGCGCATCACCTTGACGTTGCCGGTGCAATCGAACGAGTAATCCGCCCCGCCAATCTTATCAAAAGCGGTCTTGGTCAGATCGACAATCGCCTGCACAACAGAGCCGGAGGTCTCTTTCGGGTTGATGAAATGGGTCATCCCGAACTTCTCGCCCCAGGCCTTCTTGTCGTTGTTCAGATCAACGCCGATGACCATATCGGCCCCGGCCATCTTCAGGCCTTGGATAACGTTCAGACCAATACCGCCCAAGCCAAACACCACCGCCTTGGCACCGATTTCCACCTGAGCGGTATTCAGCACCGCACCAATGCCGGTGGTAACCCCGCAGCCAATATAGCAAATCTTGTCGAACGGCGCGTCATCGCGCACCTTGGCCAATGCAATCTCGGGCACAACCGTGTGGTTGGCGAAGGTTGAGCAGCCCATGTAGTGATAGATCGGGGTGCCATCTAGCATGCTAAAGCGGCTGGTGCCGTCGGGCATAAGGCCTTGACCTTGGGTGGTGCGAATGGCGGTGCACAGGTTGGTTTTGCGGCTAAGGCAGGACGGACACTCGCGGCATTCCGGCGTGTAGAGCGGGATCACATGGTCGCCGACCTTCAGCGATTTCACGCCGGGGCCGACAGCGATCACCACGCCCGCGCCTTCATGTCCCAGAATCGCCGGGAACAGACCTTCGGGATCAGCCCCCGAAAGGGTGAATTCGTCGGTGTGGCAAATGCCGGTGGCCTTGATTTCCACCAGAACCTCACCCTCTTTGGGGTCGGCGAGGTTCACCTCCATGATGACAAGCGGTTGACCAGCGGCAACAGCAACGGCGGCGCGCGTGCGCATGGGAAAATCCTTTCTATCAGGGAAGGCAAGCCGGAGTTCTTCTCCGGCCACCGTTATCGGAAGGGCACCGAGGTGATCTCAGTTGCCCAGAATGGTCGGCAGGCGCAGGCCGCGTTCATTGGCGCAGTCTATTGCCGTCTCATAACCCGCATCGGCATGGCGCCAGACGCCCGAGGCCGGATCGTTCCACAGCACCCTTTCCAGCCGTTTGGCGGCATCATCGGTGCCATCAGCCACGATAACCACGCCGGAATGCTGCGAAAAGCCCATGCCGACGCCGCCGCCGTGGTGGATCGAAACCCAAGTGGCCCCCGACGCGGTGTTGACCAGCGCGTTCAGCAGTGGCCAATCCGATACCGCGTCTGATCCGTCCTTCATGCTTTCGGTCTCGCGGTTTGGCGAGGCAACCGAGCCTGAATCCAAGTGGTCACGACCAATCACGATCGGGGCTTTCAATTCACCCGACTTGACCATCTCGTTGAACATCAGCCCGGCGCGGTGCCGATCCCCCAGCCCGATCCAGCAGATGCGGGCGGGCAGACCCTGAAACGCGATGCGGTCGGCGGCCATATCAAGCCAACGGTGCAAGTGTTCATTTTCCGGGAACAGCTTTTTCATCGCGGCATCGGTTTTATAGATATCGTCGGGATCGCCGGACAGCGCCACCCAGCGGAACGGACCAATGCCCTTGCAGAACAGGGGCCGGATATAGGCCGGCACAAAGCCGGGGAAGGCAAAGGCGTTTTCAAGCCCTTCTTCCTGCGCGACCTGCCGGATGTTGTTGCCATAATCCAGGGTCGGCACGCCCGCATTCCAGAAATCCACCATCGCCGCCACATGGATGCACATCGAGGCGCGAGCGGCCTTTTCCACCGCCTTCGGGTCGGTTTCCTGTTTGGCCCGCCATTCGGCAACGCTCCAGCCTTGCGGCAGATAGCCATGCAGCGGGTCATGGGCCGATGTCTGGTCGGTGACGATATCGGGGCGCGCGCCACCCGCTTTCATGCGGGCCACCAGATCGGGGAACACATCCGCGGCGTTGCCCAACAGGCCTACCGACTTTGCTTCGCCCTTGGCGGTCCATTCAGCGATCATCGCCAGCGCTTCGTCCAGCGTCTTTGCCTTAGCGTCGACGTAGCGCGTCCGCAGGCGGAAATCGATCCGCGTCTCGTCGCATTCAACGGCCAGGCAACAGGCCCCTGCCATCACCGCCGCCAACGGCTGGGCTCCGCCCATGCCGCCAAGGCCCCCCGTCAGGATCCATTTACCCTTGAGCGAGCCGCCAAAGTGCTGACGGCCGGCCTCGGCAAAGGTCTCGTAGGTGCCCTGCACAATGCCTTGGGTGCCGATGTAAATCCATGACCCTGCGGTCATCTGGCCATACATCATCAGGCCCTTTTTATCCAATTCGTTGAAATGGTCCCAGGTGGCCCAATGCGGCACCAGGTTGGAATTCGCGATCAAAACGCGCGGCGCGTCCTTGTGGGTGCTCACCACGGCCACCGGGCGGCCGGATTGCACCAGCAGGGTTTCGTCATCCTCAAGGTCTTTCAGCGTGGCAACGATGCGGTCGAAATCGCCCCAAGACCGCGCGGCGCGGCCAATGCCGCCGTAAACCACCAGCTCATGCGGGTTCTCGGCAACATCAGGATGAAGGTTGTTCATCAGCATCCGCATCGCGGCCTCGGTCTGCCAAGATTTCGCGGTGATTTCGGTGCCGGTGGCAGGATAGACATCGCGGCTGTTCTTGCGATCAAGCATGGAAGGCTCCTTTAGCGGTTGAGCACGCCCGAACGGGCAAGGGTGTCGAGGGATTGCAGGATTTGCGCCAGAACCGCGCGCAAAGGTGCGGCGATCTGGGCGGCATAGGTCCAAGGTGCGGCCTCGGCGGCCAGATAGGCGCGTTGGGCCAGTTCCATCTGAATGGCATGAACGCCCGTGCCGGGTTGACCATAGTGACGGGTGGTCCAGCCGCCTTTGAAGCGGCCATTCAACACCGTGTCGAACGGAGTGGCCGCAAGACAGGGCACCGAGACAGCGTCCGACACCTGCGGCGCGCAGGTCTGCCCGTCATTGGTGCCGATGGAAAACACCGGCAGCAGTCCGGGAAACAGGAAAGGGATGGTCGAGCGGATCGAATGGCAATCAAAGACGATCGCCACGCCATGCCGGGCCTTCACTCGCTCGACTTCGGCGGCAAGTGCCGCATGATAGGGCGCGTGGTATTGCGCCCGGCGTGCGGCAATCTCGTCGAGCGTTGGCTCCTGCCCTTCGCTCCAGATGTCCAGCCCATCAAAGTCCGTCGTCGGACACAGGGTGGTCGTGTTGGCGCCCGGATAAAGCGAAGCTCCTGCCGGGTCACGGTTGGCGTCAATGACATAGCGGTGAAACATCGCCTCGACGGTCGTGACCCCGGACAAAAGCCCCTGATAAAGCTGAGCAATATGCCAATCCGTATCTGACAGCCTGCGACCATGGTCACTCAACCGGGCCATCAGCGCGTCTGGCACATATGTCCCCCCGTGCGGCAGGCCGAGAATGACCGGACTGTCGCCTTGCGTGACGTTGACCAGCATCATGCAGAAAGCTCGGGCAGTGCCAAGCCACTTGCCTGCGCCAAAGCACCATTGCCAATCAGACGTGCCGCTGCGGCCAGATCGGGGGCAAGGTAGCGATCATCGCCCAACGTTGCCACATCCTGACGCAGCCGCGCCACAACGCCCTGCAGCGGCGCACTGGTGTGCAACGGCGCACGGAAGTCGATGCCTTGGGCAGCACAAATCGCCTCGACCCCAAGGATCACGTTCAGGTTTTGCACCATCTTGCCCAAACGCACGGCACCGTGTGCTGCCATGCTGACATGGTCTTCCTGATTGGCCGATGTCGGCGTGCTGTCAGTCACGCAAGGCATGGCGATGTGTTTGTTCTCGGACATCAGGGCCGCAGTCGTCACCTCGGCGATCATCAGGCCGGAGTTCAGACCGGGGCGCGGGGTCAGGAACGCAGGCAGGTTGAACGACAGTACCGGGTCCACCATCAAGGCGACGCGGCGCTGCGCAATCGCGCCGATTTCCGCCAAGGCGAGCGCGATCATGTCGGCGGCAAAGCCCACGGGTTCAGCATGGAAGTTGCCACCCGAGACGATCAGCCCGGCTCCGGTCAACACCAACGGATTGTCAGTTGCAGCGTTGGCCTCGATCTCCAGCGTATGAGCCGCTTGGCGCAATACATCCATCGCGGCCCCAGTGACCTGCGGCTGGCACCGGATGCAGTACGGGTCCTGCACGCGGGCATCGCCGACGATATGGCTTTCGCGGATCTCGGATCCCGCCAGCAGCGCCCGCATAAAGCTTGCAGCCTCGATCTGTCCCGCATGACCGCGCAGCGAATGGATTTCCGGCTGCAAGGGGGCGGTAGACCCCATGATCGCGTCGGTCGACAGCGCCGAGGTGACAAGTGCGGACTGCGCCGCATTCCAGCCGTCGAACAGGCCCGCGAGAGCGAAAGCGGTGGAAAACTGCGTTCCGTTGATGAAGGCCAGTCCTTCTTTGGGGCCGAGCGGAATCGGGGTCAGACCAGCCGCAGCTAGGGCCTCGGCACCTGGCATCACGCGGCCTTGGTATTCCGCCTCGCCATGGCCGATCAGAACAGCCGTCATATGGGACAAGGGGGCCAGATCACCCGACGCCCCGACCGACCCTTGCGCAGGAATGACAGGCGTCACACCACAGGCCAGCATAGCCTCAAGCAGTTCAACAAACGCCCAACGTACGCCCGAAGCACCGCGCCCAAAGCTGAGAAGCTTCAACACCATCAGCAACCGCGCATGGGCGCGCGGGATGGCGTCGCCCACGCCACAGCAATGCGACAAGATCAAGTTGCGCTGTAGGGTGGCGGTGTCTTCAGGGGCGATGCGCAAGGACGCCAGTTTGCCAAAACCGGTGTTTACCCCGTAGACCGGTACATCCCCGGCGGCTGCAGCGTTGATCGCGGCAGCGGCAGCCTCGATCCCCGGACGGGCTGCGCGATCCAGCGTGACGGACAGTTCTTCGCGGTAAATTCGTGCCAGTTGTACCAAGGTGGTCTGGCCCGGAACAAGGGTAAGAGCGGTCAAAGGACGCCTCCGATTATGCGTTGGTAAAGGGGGTTAAAGCCGATGCGGTAGGCCAGTTCGGCCGGGTGGCCGCAGTTCCAGACGGCAAGGTCGGCGATCTGACCCGACGCCAGCGTGCCGCGATCGGTCAGACCAAGCGCACGGGCGGCATGGGTGGTGGCCCCCGCCAAAGCCTCGGCCGGGGTCATGCGAAACAGAGTGCAGGCCATGTTCATCGCCAGCAAAAGCGAGGTCATGGGGCTGGAACCGGGGTTCATATCGGTCGCCACGGCCATCAGCACGCCGTGTTGGCGCAGCAAATCAATCGGAGGCATCCGCGTTTCGCGTAGGGTATAAAACGCACCGGGCAGGATCACCGCTACGGTTCCAGATGCGGCCATGGCGACCGCCCCCGCCTCATCCAGATATTCCAGATGATCGGCTGACATCGCGCCATACCGCGCAGCCAGTGCCGCACCACCAAGGTTGGATAGCTGTTCGGCGTGAAGCTTGACCGGAAGCCCAAGGCTCTGGGCGGCTTGAAACACCCGTTCGATTTGGGCGACTGAGAACGCGATACCCTCGCAGAACCCATCCACCGCATCGACCAGCCCTTCGACATGGGCCGAGTATAGCGCAGGAATGCAGACCTGATCGATATAGGCGTCGGCACGACCCTTGTACTCCACTGGGACAGCATGCGCCGCGAGATAGCTGGTTCGCACCAGAACGGGGCGCAACTGGCCAATCCGCCGCGCGGCACGCAGCATCCGCAGTTCGGTGTCCTGCTCCAGTCCGTAACCGGACTTGATCTCGATCACAGCAACGCCTTCTGCAATCATCGCATCGACAAAGGGCAGCGCCGCCGCAGCCAGATCGTCTTCCGAAGCCTTGCGCGTCGCGGTCACGGTCGAGACGATCCCGCCCCCTGCCCGCGCAACCTCCTCGTAGCTTGCCCCTTGCAGCCGCATCTCGAATTCCGTGGCACGGTTGCCGCCATGGACGACATGGGTGTGGCAATCAATCAGCGCTGGTGTGATCAGTCGCCCACCCATGTCCCGCACGGGCAAAGCGGCGTAGTCGCCCGGCAAATGCGCCTGCATCCCAAGCCATGCGATCTTGCCCCCAGCCAAAACAATCGCCGCATCTTCGATCAAACCATAAGGATCAGCCCCTGAACGCATCGTTGCCGCACGAAGGGAGGTCAGAACGACAGAGGGCTGCTGCACGTGACTTGCTCCGGAAAAGGTGTTGCCGAGTCGTTATGTATGCAAGTATAAGTATTATGTCTACACATAAGGAGTCGCCATCGTGATTTTTGCAGAACGCGCCTTACTGCCCGACGGATGGGCCGAACAGGTCAGGATCACCGTGGCCTATGGGCATATCACCAAGGTGGCCAAAGCAGCGGCACCGCAACCCGGCGATTCTCGAGTGTCGGCGCTTCTTCCTGCACTTTCAAACTTGCATAGTCATGCCTTCCAACGCGCCATGGCGGGCATGACCGAACACCGCATTGCGGGCCGTGACAGTTTCTGGACTTGGCGCGATCTGATGTACCGCTTTCTGGACCGGTTGACGCCCGAGCAGATGGAGGCCATTGCCGCGCTTGTATTCATGGAAATGCAAGAAGCCGGGTATGCTGCCGTTGGCGAGTTCCATTATGTGCATCATCAACCGGGGGGTGGCGCCTATGCCGATATCGCCGAGCTTTCGAACCGCATCTTTGCCGCAGCCCATCTGACGGGCATTGGCCTGACGCATCTGCCGGTGCTTTACACCCATGGCGGCGCGGGTGAGCAACCCCTTGCCGCCGGGCAGTTGCGGTTTGGCAATACGGTCGATCGCTTTGCCGCCTTGCTGGAGGCCACTCGTGCATCTGCACGCACACTGCCCGCTGACACCCGCGTCGGGATTGCGCCACATTCGCTGCGCGCCACTAACCCGGAGGGTCTGGCCCGCGCGCTACCTTTGGCTGCGGGAAATCCCATTCACATCCACGTCGCTGAACAGCCCAAGGAAGTGGCCGATATCACCGCTTGGCTTGGTGCGCGGCCGGTGGAATGGTTGCTAGGCAACACCCCCATTGGTGCGGATTGGTGTGCGATCCACGCCACACACATGACCCCACAAGAAACCGCAGCTCTGGCAAAAAGCGGTGCGGTTGCCGGGCTATGTTCGATCACCGAGGCTAATCTGGGTGACGGGCCGTTCAACGGGCCGGGCTGGCTGGCCGCAGGCGGGGCGTTTGGGATTGGGTCCGACAGCAACGTCCGCATCAGCCTGACCGAGGAGCTGCGCACATTGGAATACAGCCAGCGCCTGCGCGACATTGCCCGCAATGTCATGGTCGCAAAGGAAGGCTCGGTCGGTCAGTGCCTTTATGTCGGTGCCGCACTGGGCGGGGCTCAGGCTTTGGGGCGCAAATCGGGGCAGATCGCGGTCGGCAATCTTGCCGATCTGACAGCGATTGACCTGTCGCACCCGACGCTTTGCGCGCTTGCCCCCGATCAAGTTCTTGATGGTCTGGCCTTTGCGGCACCTGATGCTGTGGTCACAGACCTGTGGTCCGCAGGCAGGCATCAAGTGAAAGACGGGCGTCACATCCACCGCGAACAGATCATCGCGGGCTGGCGAAAAGCGGTGAAAGGCTTGATCGACGCTGTTTGAACCCTTTCAGGCCCGATCCCGCAGGAAAATCAATAGCCCTGCGGCGTCAGCCGCAAGTGCTATATCTATACCAGTTCCAAAGGCGAATGCACCCGTAGGCAACCCGTCACCCGAAACGATCACCGCGCCTGAAAGGCACAAGAACCCGACCGTTCCAGCCGCACAGATCAGCGTGGCTGGCCCAAAAACCACCTCCACCGTAGCCTCGACGGCGTTCGCATCATAGATCAAATTCAAGTTGCGGACAGGTCCGCCGACCAGCCTGGCTGTCACATCGAGATCACCAGAGAAGGAAACCGGCTGGTGCAAGCGCGCTTCCAGAACGCCGCCCGCAGACAGCAGGTCAATCCCCGCACCGTCAATGACCGTCAAAATCCGTGTCATGCCGGGAAACAGCGAAAACGGCCCATCCCCGCCGACCTCGGCAATGCTGATACGCCACTGCCAACCTTCACCAACAGCGTGCCGCGCAATCTCATGCGTAACGCCGCCACCGTTCTTCCACGGGTTGGTCTGGAACTCATCTGGGTTCAGGATGTGAAACATGGGGGCCAATCCTTGCCTTAAGCGTACACATAACCGTATCAAGGGCTTCATACGCGGCCAAGAGGCAGACCTGAATGGCGACGACACCGATTTTTGAGAAGACCACCTTCCGGGACGTCATGGCAGAAATCCTGCACCGCATCACAGAAGGGCCTTGGGGTCCCGGAACGTTGCTCCCTGGCGAAGTGGAGTTGGCAGAAGAATTCAGATGTTCGCGAACGACAATGAACCGTGCCCTTCGCGAAGTGACCGAACTTGGATTTCTGGACCGCAAGCGCAAAGCTGGAACCCGGGTTCGCATGGCTCCGATCCGGCAAGCGCGTTTTGAAATGCCAATTGTTCGCGTGGAAGTCGAAAAAACTGGGGCGTCTTACCGTTATGTGTTGGTCAGCCGCGAAATCCTTGTTGCGCCTGATTGGCTGCGGGCACGGATGAACCTTCAAATTGGCGGTGAAGTGGTTCATCTGGTTTGCCTGCACTCTGCGAATGGCGAAGCCTTTCAGCTTGAGGATCGCTGGATAAACGCGACGGCGCTGCCGCAGGCGTTACAGCAGGACTTCACCGAGATCGGCCCGAATGAGTGGCTGATTGCAACGGTTCCGTTTTCCGAGGTCGAGATCAGCTTCCTGGCGGCAGCCGCTGATGCAATCACCGTCACGCACCTTGACCACAAACTTGGCGAACCGGTGTTCTGCGTCGAACGCGCGACATGGTGGCAAAACGCTGCGATTACTCTCGTCACCCTCAGCCACCGGCGCGGCTATCGCATGACGACGCGCTATTGACTTTTGCCTTCCGCTCCGTCGAACGTTTCACTCCATCCATTCGCAGAACCAAGAAGCGAGGAAGTCCGGATTTGCACCCTGCGCCAGACTTCCGGAGTTGTGGCATGTATGCTCCTGAATACCCGGATCAGATGCGAGACATCGACGAACCCGCAATCCTGCGCCACCTGCGTCACCGTGCGAGCGCTGCGTGACAGCAGAAGTTCTGCATGCGCAATGCGGATCTGCCGTCGCACGGTCAGGGCAGAGCTCGGAGACCGGGGTGATTGTGAAATCAACGCCGGGCATGCAGCGGCGACAGGGGTATAGCCGCGGGCTCTCCACGGTGACAGTGCCGTATACTGTCTGGATCGTTCTGGTCGAATAGTCCTTGATCGGCCGCGTTCCACCACACCCCTGGCAATGACGTCGGAACAGAACATAGAGGGCGCACTGCTGCTCGACGATGTGCCGCTGAAGCGAGGCCATTATTGCTTTGCCTTCCTTGATCGACAGGCCGAGGTTACCGGCGATCAAATCATCAAGGCTCCTGTCGATCTCAAACTCGAACCGGTGGCCTGGCGTGATTTCGTCCGAACCCTCAATACTGATTTTCTAGCGCATCCTGCCTCTCCTTTGCCAAGACTGGTAGAGAGTAGAGCCCGCTTCGGCAAACAATGCACCCCAGAGAATTGAAAGGTCTCAAGCCGCCCCATTGATTTTGTTGACCTTCGCATACCGCATTTAAGGGGTCATCCTCAATTTGTGTGGTGGAGAGGCAGCATTCGAGCCCTGAGCAGGTTTGGGCCTGCTCGACCGCACATCGCGCGCTTCAAGGTCTTCAGTCGGTTGATCTGGCCTTCGGCTAGACCATTGCTCCATTGCATTTCAATTGACCTGCCCCCCGGTCGTCCCTCGTTCATAACGAGAGTCCTTGTGATCGCATTGCTGACCGCATCAATGTCCCTGTTTAGAGTGCGGGCGAACCGCACGATGGGCGCAAGGTCAGTTTCGATAGCGTCGTCGATCCAGGCAGAAAGCGGGTCTGCTTTGCGACCACGCAAGATGCCTTTGAATCTCATAGCGAGGCGCCGCATCGTTGTGAAGGCAGGCGAGCCAGCCTTGAGAGCTTCGACTTTTCTCGCCTGTTCCGCAGTGAGTTTTCCTCTTGGTTTTATGCAGAGCGCGGCCGCGATGACCGGGGATATCGCGTGCCCCGTTTCCGGGTCCTGCACCGGTTCAAGGATTTGGGGCTCTACGATGGGACCCCCTTGTTCCTGTTTTTCGGCTCTGCGCCATCCGGCTAAGAGCCGCTGCAAATTTGACAGGCTGCCCTCGTATCCGGGTTCTTGGATCAGGGAGAACAGCGCATTTCCGCTGCGAATGCCGTTTGCCCAGCTCTGCTTCAGGTACTCTTCAAAATACCATGCGGACGAGCGTTTGAGGACCGCGCGCTTTCGGACCGGTGGCGTCTCGAACTGCAGCCATTTCGCGACGCTACGTCGGGGAAACCCCGTTCGCCGCCCGATCTCGCTGCACGTCAGCCCTTGCTGCCGAAGTGCCCGAATTGTCTCGTTTATCTCCTCACGCGACTTGCGGTGCGCAAGACGTGACTTCAGAAGGTTACTGGCCGTGCTGATGTTGTCTGCATCAGAGAGCAACGCCCTGCCAGTTGCGCGACCGTGCAGGTTCATTTGCTCCTCGATTGCCATGCGAAGGTTCTGCACAATATGAAACCGGTCGGCGACCTGTTCCGCCTGTGGCGCGCCTTGACGGGCAGCTTGGGCGTAGAGACCGCAGCGATCCCGGCTTACGACTTCTACCTCAGGATGACGCCTTAGCCAGTCGGTGCACGTTACGACATCACGATCTTCGAGAACATCGATGACCGCGCGACGCTCGAGGTCGATGATGATCGTCCCGTAGCTCTGCGACTTCCGCCAACTCCAATCATCGATCCCGATGATCCGCGCGCGTGGTGGAGCAACTTGAGCAGCGCGTAGCAGCTGTCAGAGAATAGTATCGTCACTGACCCGGGTACCCAGTCGCCGCAAGAGCCGTTCAGCTGGGGTGCCGCCAGCGGCGTGCGCCATATGGCCCAAGAGTTGCGCCTGTCGAGACGTCCGGCGCGCATAAGGGGTCGCCACCGCCGCCTCGCGATCGGAGAACGTGCGGCGGCGGCAATCCGTGTTCAAACATCGCCATCGACAAACCCTGAGCTCGATCCAAACCGCTTGGCCCTGAGCGGGAAAGTCCTCTACCCGCCGTCGCCTCCAACCATGTCGTTGTCTTGAGGGCGTCCCGCACTCAGGGCAGATGCCATTCGGAGCCAGCCTGCCAGATACGACCCAAGCACCCGTCTCACTCTGGCGGACCTCACCCACCAGCACGCTGCTGGTGGGAGCCCAATGCTTTTTCGATGCCACGACCTGATCCCTTCAATCTGAGAAGCTCGGTCAGACCGTGACACACAAATTGAGGATGACCCCATTTAAGGGCTACGCGACATTGGCCTAAACAAGGGCGAGGCCCATCACGCCGTGAAAAACGCTCTATGCATCGGACGTCAGAGTGAAATCCGTGGCCAGACCGTCAAAGGCCACCACTACCGAATGGCCGGGTTGAACCTGCTCGCCGCCATCATCATTTACTGGGTTTCATTTTTCAGCTCTCTGCTTCGTTTGGCAGGAGCCCGTTTGCCCCGGCCAGACCATACTGAAGCGAGAAGCACTGGCTGCCAGCGTATGCCCAATCCTGTCAATTCGTTCGGGCTGACCGTGCGACCACGATCATCTCGACCCGCATCCCTTTGCGGGCAAGGGCAACACCGCCGGTCGCACGGGCGGGCGGGTTGTCGCGGTCAACCCAGGCATCCCACACTGCGTTCATGCCGACAAAATCGGCCATGTCGGCCAGCCAGACCTGAACCGAGGCAATGTCGGCCTTCGTGCCACCAAGTTGCGCAAGCACCGCGTCGATATTGGCGAGGACTTGCTGGGTCTGTACCGTGATATCGGCGGTCAGATCATCGGGGACCTGGCCCGCTAGAAAGACAATATCCCCGAGGGTGACCGCCTCACTCATGCGTGGGCCGGGGCTGAGGCGGGTCATGGTCATAACAGGTCCTTGGCTATCAGTCGTTGTCACTGGTTGCAGCCCCTGCGCCGCGCCGCGAAGCGTCGGAAGCGGGAACCGTCGTGCGCAGGGCGAGGGTGTTCAGTTTCTCAAGCGTCGCGGCTGAGAGTGGCGCAGTTGTTCGGCCCGTAGCTTCACACTGTGGTCCATCGGAAGCAGGCGAAAGGGTCAGCGTTGTCACCTCGACGCGCGACAGCGCTGTCATGCCGGTGGCGTCCATATCACCGCCGGTCAGGATCACCAACGAACCGCCGGGCCATGTCAGCGACAGAGGCTTGGCGCAGACCTTCGCGGCACGGGCCAGAAAGGGCACCAGCAGAATGGGCTGGTGGGCAGCCACGATAGTGATGGGCGCAGACCACGGGCCGGCCGCCAGCGCCGCGTGATCATCGAGTGTCGCACCCAGCAGGATAGGCGACAGCGTCGCGTCTGCGGTCGCCGTCCAATGTCGGTCACGGACCAGAATGGCACCTGACGCCCAATGTTGCAGATGGTCCAGCAAGGCCCCGGCTCCATCTATGCCCGATGCGGCCAGCCAGCCAGCGGCGAAACCAGCTTCTTCGGCTAGTCCCCAAGACATCCCTGCCCCGCGTGCGGCCTTCAGACATAGCGTCTCGATTTCATTGCGCGACAGCAATGTGGGGGTTGCGGCATGCGGCGGATAGGAGGTGGCGGAAGATGTTGGATCATGGGCTTCGGCCAGTGTCATGGCGCGGCCCTGGGATTGAAGTCTTCGGGGTAGGGCATGTCCTGAAACAAGCTGATGCGCACCCATTTGTCCGAACGCGGGTCAAAGCGGCTGGCACCAAAGAACGCCAGTTTGCAGCGCATCAGGTCAATCGGCAGCATATCGGCCGCGATCAGGTTGTCGCGCACTTCGGCAAAGGGTCTGCGCGCCATGATCTGCACCCGGCGCAGCGCGAAGCGGTGTTCGGGGTGCTGCATCAGGAATGCGGCGACAGATCCGGTACCGTCCAGCCCGTTAAGCCCGGTGTTCAGGGCTTGCACCAACCGTGCGATGCACAGCGGTTGTTCCAGATCGGCGCCGGGTTCTTCGTGGCGTTCGCCCAATCGTGGCTCCAGCTTTTCTTCCGACACATACCAGAACCGCGCCGTATTTGCCGGATCGGTAAAGTCGATGGCCAACGCCCAGCCGTAATCTTGCTGTAAGCTGCGGCGCAGGGCGGCAATGGTCATGGCGCCGTCAATCCGCTGGCTTTGAACCTCATCGGCGGACATGCATTCGCCAAGACCGTCGATCAGATCGCCATGCGGTTCCAGCAGCAGCGCCAGCAGCGCCTCTTGTCCTTCAAGGCTCAGCGTAGCTTCGCCCCACAGCCACAGGGTGTTCCAAGGGTGGGTGCCAGCCTCGGGCCAGCCCTTCAGACGTGCTGCGATGCGGTCCAGATCGGCGTGCAGATCGGCCAGTTTGGCAATCTGGATCGGGTGGGAGGAATGCCAAAGTTCTGCATTCGCGGTGAAACTTTGGAGCGCCACATGCAGCGCCGTCACATCCCGCGCGGGGGCAAAAGGCTGCGCGCGCACACGCGCAACGGCCTCTTCACGGGCCATCATCCAGTTGTTCAACAAAACCGGGTGGCGCACCAGAAACGGTGCCATGCCAAGCCCGGTTGAATTCCCCACGCCAAGCGCGCGTCGCGTTGCAGGGTCCAGCCGCGCCGCCCGCGCGCCACCTTTGACGGCAGCCAGATGTTCGACCAGATCGGCGCAAAAGGCGCGGATGTGCCAGACGGTCAGCATTTCAACCTGAAACGGCGCGCTGACCTCGTTGCGGTCGGCAATCACATCGCGGTCGGCGGCACCGAACTTGCCCGCTCCGTAAACCGCCGTGGTGCGCATCAGGTAGCCGACCGAGGCAATCTCTGCCGGATCGGGTTGTTTGCCTTGTGACAAATGGTCGACCACATGTCCAAACAAGCGCACCGACCGATTGGCGCGCGAAAGCGCCAACTCGTGCGGCGTGATCCGTCCGGCCTCTTGCAGCGGCACATTGGCAGCTAGGCGGTCCAGATCGGCCTCGGACGGGTCGCCGTCAAACATCGCAAAGGTGGCGTCCCAGGCGGTGGCGATCACGCGGTCAGATCGCATGTCGTCGGGCAAATCATGAGCAAAGGCCACGAGGCTGTAAGTGCGCACCGGGCCAATCGCGCGGTAGACAGCACGCCCCACGCCCTTGGCGTCGATCTGCCAGACCGGGCGGTCAAAGCGCCAGTTTTCCGCCTGCATCCGCCGCAGCATCTGACGCAAGAATGACAGGCGGGTCGGATGCGCCGATCCCATCCGCGCCAAACGCATCACCTGATCGGGCGTCCGGCGAAAGGCGGCGACATCAGACGCTGCCCCACATTCTACAGCTGAACCCGTCATTGCGCTGCCCTTTGCGATTGCAGAACTTCGGTTTGGCCTGTGAAACTGGCATCAAAGAACCGCAGCCAGTTGCCGCCCATAACAGCAGTCACATCCTCGGCGCTGAAGCCCACGCGCCGCAACCCCTCTGATATATTGCCAAAATCGCGATTGTCACGAAACCAGTCTGGCATCGCGGGGAAACCTGCGGCATCAGCACTGCCTTCACCGAAATCGACAGATTTCGTCCAACGCCCGCTGCGCATCCATTCGACGACGGAATCTGGCTGATCCTGACACAGATCGCTGCCGATGCCGATGTGTGTGACGCCCATCACATCAGCAGTCCGCGCGACGGCGCTGCAGAAATCATCCAGCGCACAGGCGCTGCCACCGTGCAGGTGGTGCGGATACAGCGAAAACCCCAGCATCCCGCCACTTTCCGCCAAAGCCTGCAACACGCGCGGCGATTTGTTGCGCCGCGCCGGGTGCCAGGTTGCGGGATTGGCGTGGGTGATCGCAATCGGTCGGGTGGAGTGGGCAATGGCGTCAAGGGTCGATCGTTCGGCAGAATGGCTCATGTCCACCACCAGGCCGACGCGGTTCATCTCGGCCACAACTTCGCGTCCCATGCGGGTCAGGCCGGTATCGGTCGCCTCATAGCACCCGGTCGCTAGCAAGGACTGGTTGTTATAGGTCAGCTGCATGAAGCGCAGGCCAAGACGGTGCAGCACCTCAACCAGCCCGATGTCATCCTCGATACAACTGGGGTTTTGCGCGCCGAAGAATATCGCGGTGCGCCCGGTGTCCCGGGCAGTTTGCACATCGGCGGCAGTGAACCCTTGGAAGATCAGATCGGAGAATTGTTCAAACCAGCGGTTCCAGCGGCTAATGTTCAACACGGTTTCGCGAAACGTTTCGTGATAAGTGATGGTCACATGCACCGCATCGACACCGCCTGCGCGCAACTGGCGAAAGATGCGTTCAGACCAGTTGGCGTATTGCAGCCCGTCGATCAGAAATGTCACTCTGGCACCCCCACGGCGGTGTAAGCAGTTTTCACGGTTGTATAGAATTCTGCCGCATAGCGCCCCTGCTCGCGCGGTCCATGCGAAGATGCGCCCCGGCCGCCGAATGGCACGTGATAATCGGTGCCCGCGGTCGGCAGATTGATCATGACGCAACCCGCCTTGGCATTGGCGCGGAAATGGTTGGCGCGTGCGAGGGAGCGGGTCATGATGCCAGCAGTCAAACCAAAGGGCGTGTCATTGGCCAGCGCCAGCGCTTCGGCATAGCTGCCAGCGGTCTGGATGCAGGTGATCGGGCCGAACATCTCTTCGCGGTTGATCGCCATGTCATTGCGGGTGTTGGCGAAAATCGCCGGGGCCATGAAATAGCCGTCGGTTGCCCGGTCCAGCCGCATCCCGCCACACAACAGCTCGGCACCCTCGGCGCGGCCGGTTTCGATATAGCGCAGGTTGGAGGTCAACTGGCTTTCGCTGACAACCGGGCCAATCTGGGTGCCATCTTCCAAGGCGTGCCCGACCTTCAGCGCCTGAGTTGCAGCGACGAGCTTTGCCGTGAAGGCATGCAGCACCTTTTCATGCACGATCAAGCGCGACGCTGCGGTGCATTTCTGCCCGGTGCCGCCAAAGGCCGCGTTGCAGGCATGGGTCGCCGCCAGATCCAGATCGGCGTCCTCCATGATCAGCATCGGGTTCTTTGACCCCATCTCCATCTGCAATTTCGGCAGATGGCCGATAGACGCGGTGGCAATCTGGCGACCCACCGGAACCGAGCCGGTAAAGCTGATCGCATCGACGGCATCCGCCACGACCAAGCGGTTGCCGACGGCAGCCCCCGGTCCCATCACCAGATTGAACGTCCCGCGTGGCATGTCGGCACGCGTGATGATCTCGGCCAAAGCCACGGCCGATGCGGGCGTCAGGTTGGCAGGCTTCCAGACCACGGCATTGCCATAGGCCAACGCCGGCGCGATTTTCCACGCCGGAGTCGCGATCGGGAAGTTCCACGGCGAGATCACGGCCACGACCCCAACGGGTTCGCGGCGCACTTCGATATCAATACCAGGCCTTGTCGATTGCGCCTGATCGCCTTGCAGGCGCAGGGCTTCGGCAGCGAACCATGTGAAGAACTGCCCGGCGCGGTACACCTCGCCCTTGCCCTCGGCGGCGGGCTTGCCCTCTTCGCGCGCCAAAAGTGAGCCAATTTCGCCCGCGCGTGCCATCAATTCCGTGCCGATCGACATCAGCACGTCGTGGCGCTTCTGGATGCCTGCCGCCCACCAAAGGGGCTGTGCCGTCCGCGCAGCCTCCAACGCCATATCCAACTGCGCCGCACTGGCTTGGGCAAAGCGGCCGATCAGATCAGAGATGTCGGACGGATTGCGGCTTTCAACGGTGCCATCGCCCGCCATCCATTCGCCTGCGATGTAGTTTCTAGTCTCTGACATAGGCCATGTTCCGCTTCTTGAATTAACGCTGCGCCAGCGCAGAGAATACCGATTTCATCGTCAACCCACCCGCGATGCTGCCATCGGCGCGCGTCACGTTGACCGCGCCGTCCGCCAGTGCCAGCGCGCTATAGGCAGCCTCCAGCGGCGCGTCGGCGCTGACGCTGCCCACTCCCGCCACCGCCGGATCGGCAAGTGACCCACAGTTGACAATCCGCGCGCGGTTCACGTCGCGTACAAACCGTTCCACATAGTCATCGGCCGGGTTCAGCAGAATTTCTGGCCCAGTACCGATCTGGCGCAATTCGCCGTCTTTCAGGATGGCGATATGATCGCCCAGCAACAGGGCCTCGTCCAGATCATGGGTGATAAAGACGATGGTCTTGTGCAGGCGGGCCTGAATTTCCTTAAGCTGCATCTGCATGTCGTGCCGGATCAGCGGATCTAGCGCCGAAAACGCCTCGTCCATCAGCAGAATATCTGCATCGGTGGCGAGTGCGCGGGCAAGGCCGACCCGCTGCTGCATGCCGCCGGAAAGCTGGCCTGGATAGCGGGACTCGAACCCCGCCAGCCCAACCAGCGTAATTTGTTCTTGCGCGCGGCGGATGGCCTCAGGTTTTGCCACCCCATCTACAAGCAAGCCGTACATCACGTTTTCCAGCACGGTCTTGTGCGGCAACAGTGCGAAGCGCTGAAACACCATCGAGATTTTGCGGCGGCGGAATTGGCGCAGATCAGCGGCGTTCAGCGTCAGGATGTCTTGTCCGTCCACCAGAATGCGGCCATCCGTCGGCTCGATCAGGCGGTTGAAATGCCGGATCAAGGTAGATTTGCCTGATCCAGACAGACCCATGATCACAAACGTCTCGCCGCGCCGGATGGACAGGCTGATGTTGTTCAGCCCCAGAATATGCCCGGTTTGGGCCAGAAGGTCGGCCTTGCCCATCCCTGCGCGCACCTTGGCGAGCGCGGCCTTGGGGTCTTTGCCAAAGATTTTGCAGACGCCGTCAACCTTGATCTTGATATCGTCGCTCATAATCATTCCCCCAGTTTCAGGGATTTCTGCATGCGCTTTCCGAAGGACTGCATGATGCGGTCAAAGATGATCGCAAGAAACACGATGCCAAGTCCCGCCAGCAGACCCCGGCTGACCTCCAGCCGCTGGATGCCTTGCAGCACCTGATAGCCCAATCCCCCCGCGCCGATCATCGAGGCAATCACCACCATCGACAGCGCCATCATCGTGGTCTGGTTGATGCCCGCCATGATGGTCGGCAAGGCGAGCGGGATCTGCACGGAGAACAGCACCTGCATCGGTGCGGCGCCAAAGGATTCCACTGCCTCGACCGTTTCGGCATCAACCTGACGGATGCCAAGGTTGGTCAGACGGATCACCGGCGGGACGGCGAAAACGATTGTGGCCAGCAGGGCGGGAATTTTGCCGGGGCCGAACAGCATCACGAAGGGGATCAGGTAGACGAAGATCGGCAGGGTCTGCATGATGTCCAACACCGGCAAGGTCACCGATTGCATGGTTTTGGACCGCGACATCGCAATGCCGATCGGCAGGCCAATCAGAATGGCCAAAAGAGTGGAGATCAGCATCAACGCGATGGTCGCCATCGCTGCCTCCCACACGCCCAGAACTCCAAGCCCAAAAGTCAGCGCCGCGACGAGCACTACAGTCTTCCAGCTGCGTGAGGACATCCAGGCCAGCCCCGCCAACGCCAGCAGGATCACCCACCACGGCAGAGCCAGCAGCCCTTTTTCCAGACCGTTCAGCAGCTTGAGCACCGGAAGGAAAATCGCTTCCAGGGTGCGGCCATAGGTGCCGACAATCTGGTTAAAGGCATCGTCGACCACCCGGCTGATGGATTTCAGATCAAACAGGTCTGGGAAGCTTTGGTCCATGCCGGGCCTCTGATGGGAAAGGGTGTGCAGTGTGCAGCGGGCGGCCTGCAAGCCGCCCGCTGTCAGCGAAAGATCAAAGCGAGGCGCGGATCTTGTCTGCCACGTCGGCGGGAACCCAGGTGGTCCAGATCGCTTCGTAGTTCTTCAAGAAATAGACCGCGACTTCTTCGGGGGTGGCCTTGTTGTCGTCGCCCCAGGCCAGAACCGTACTGATTTCTTCGTTCGGAACCTGCATTTTCGACAGGAATTCCGCGACATCCGGCGCTGAGGTTTTGATATCCGTGGTCACGGCAACGGCGATCTGGCCGTTTGCCCAACCGGTCACTTCCGGGTTTTCGCAGTTGGCATCCACAAGGCAGGCGTATTTCACCGGATCAGACTCCGGCATGCCAAGACGCACCATCTTGTACTTGCCGATCACGTCCGACGGGCCCCAGTAATAGCCGACAAAGGCCTCACGCTGCGACACGGCGCGCGCAATCGAGGCTTTCAGGTTTTCACCTGAACCGGGCGAGAACAGCTCAAACGTCTCGCCAAGACCAAGCGCCTTGAAGAGGTTCGTTGCAATGATCTCGCTACCCCAGCCGGGAGGGCTGCCGAAAAGCCGGCCCTGCTCGGGGTTCTCGGCTGTGGCGAAAATCTTCCAGTTCGCTTTCAGATCTTCGATCGTCTTTAACTCGGGGTGGTCGGCCAGAACGTAGTCGGGCACCCACCAGCCTTCTTCACCGCCGCCGGCAAAGATGTCGCCGGCTTTGTAAAACGCGCCGTTGGCTTGCGCGTCGTCATAGATGGTCTGGACGGTTGAAACCCACAGTTCGGGCGCGATGTTCGGCTGACCACGGTTCAGCATCGACGTCGCGGTCGGCACGGTATCGCCCGGCACCAGTTGCGCATCGCAGCCATAGCCAGCGTCAAGAATACGCTGGGTGACATGCGCCAATGAGGCCGCCGAAAGCCAGGTCATTTCGGCAATCGTCACGGTTTCAGCAGTGCCGCAATCGGCCGCCTGTGCTGTCGTGGTGCCCCCAAGGGCAAAGGTAGCCAATGCGGCCACCCCAAAGATCTTGTGCAGTCCGTTCATCGAAAACCTCCGGTTGGATATCTGGCCCATGCCGAGCCTTATCCAAGCAAAGTGTGCGTCCAAATGAATTCAGTCAAACGAGTTATTTTTGATTTGCGTTCAGAAATACTGAAGTTACGTGAGAAGCCTCGCCATCAACGCGTCATCAACCAAAACGCCCTGCTCAGCGGTCATTGCCCGAGCGGCCCTTCGGCGCGATCCGGGCAGTCGAGTGCCGTCTTGCGCCAGGACGGCAGCGATCAGTTCCGCGATCCTTTCGCTGAAACCGTCGGCATAGGCACCGGGATCAAAGGCTATAAAACACTGGCCGGTGCCGGGTGGTCCCCCCGCAGGCCCGGAGAAGGGGCTGGCCGTGCGGCTGGAATTGGCCCCGGCCATGGCCGAGGCCAGCACTTCGACCATCAGCCCGATACCAAAGCCCTTGTAACCGCCGGATGGCATCATCGATCCTTTCAGCGCATCCTCGGCAGATGTCGTAGGCTGCCCCTGCGCATCCAACGCCCAGCCTTCGGGCAGCGCCTCGCCCCGCCGAGCACGCATCATGACCTCAGACTTCGCAACCACACTGGCCGATTGGTCGATCGACAGCGCCACGCCGCCCTTTCCGTCAGGCACCGCCAAGGCAAAGGGGTTGGTGCCGATCACCGGAACAGACCCACCGATTGGCGCAATCGACGCGGGCGCATGGGTCATGCACAGCCCGATCAGCCCCGCCTCAGCCAGCCGTTCGGCATGATGGCCCAGCACCCCGCAGTTATAGGATCGAGAGATGGTCATGGTCGCCACCCCCTCGCTTTGCGCCGCCAATGTCAGTGCCTGCCAACCTGCAGCAATGGCGGGATGGGCAAACCCGTTGGCCGCATCAACCACAACAGCAGCCCGGCGCGGCTGCGTCACCAGCGGAACCGCAGCCCCCAGAACCTTGCCGCAGCGCAGGTGTTCCATGTAGATCGGTAGATACATCAGCCCGTGGCTGCGAATGCCGTCCCGCTCCGCCGCCCGTATCGACCGCGCCACCGACTGCGCCGCAAGGTCCGATGCCCCCGCAGCAATCAAACACCGGAAAGATAGATCTTCGACCTGCGCAAGGCTCAGTTGTTCGGGCATGGGTCAAGGTTCCTTTGATCAACCGCCAGACTGGACCCTGTTGCATCGCGTCAGGCAAACGACTAATTCTGACATCTGTTCCAATTTTTCTGAAATGGATATCGATGATCCGGCTTGATGCATTGCGCGCGCTGGTGGCCGTGGCCGAACACGGCAATATCAAAGATGCAGCCGAGCAATTACACCGCACGACGTCGGCCCTGTCGATGACCCTGAAACAGATCGAGGATCGTCTGGGCGGCCCCTTGTTTGAGGCCGACCGCAAACAGACGCTTACCGAGCTTGGCCTGTTGGTGCGCGACACTGGGGTTATCCTGCTGCGGGACTATGATCGCGCGATGGATGCGATTGCCGCCCATGCCGGGGCATTTTCCGGGCGGCTTCGGCTGGCCTCTGTGCCATCGGTTGCGGTGACGCTGCTGCCGCAAGCTCTGCGAGAGTTTCTGCAGACGCGGCCCGATGTCGATGTGGAACTGGTGGATACCGACAGTACGGATGTCTGGCACATGGTAGAAAGTGGGCAGGTCGATATGGGTTTTGCCAGCGCGCCCAGCGAAAGCCTGCACCTGCGCTTTGATGCGCTGTTCCGCGAACCGTTCCGGCTGATCTGCCATTCGGCCTCTGTGATGGCGTCCAAACCGGAACCGATTAAATGGCGTGATCTGGAAGGTACCAACCTGATCATGAATGAGGCGCTGCGTGCAGTGCCCCAGCAAAACTTCAAGCACTTGACCGAGCGGTCACATCTGTCCGTGCGCAACGTCAGTTCGCTTGTGGCGATGGTCGTGGCGGATATGGGCGTCACTTTGCTACCCAATCTTGCGACGCTCAACCTGCCAGCCGACGTCGCCTGCCGCGCGCTCGCCGATGCAAGCTGCTGCAGAACCGTTGGCATCATCCAGCGGCCGGATAAAGTAGTCAGCCCCTTGGCAAAAGCCTTTCAAACCACCTTCGCTCTTTCTGTCCGCAAACAGGGCAAAGTGGCGATGCTTGATGCGACCTGACCGCTTTACCCTGCAGGCGTCCCGACCCTTGGCGTTGGCGCTCCAACGCGCCGGGCGTCACGCGCCATGATCGTGATCACCAGCCCTGAAAGAACAAGTGCTGCACCGAACAGGAACGATGGCGTCAAAGTCTCATCGAATAACACTACACCGTTGAACATCCCGACCAAGGGCATGAGCAAGGCAAAAGGGGCGACCTGATCCATTCGGTTTCGTTCCAACAGGCCATACCATATCAGATAGGCCACCACAAAAGAGCCGACACCAAGGAATACTACTCCAAACCACTCATAGGCTGACCCGGTCATCAACCGGCCAAGATGATCATCCTCGACCAGCAGCGACGCGGCTAAAAGCTGTGGCACAGCCAGCAACGACATTGCGCCGATCAACTGACGGATGGAATCGCGAGATCGGAGGCGGATCAGCGCTTGCCCCAGTCCCCAGCTTGCTGTCCCCGCTAAAATGCAGATCAGCCCCAGATAGGCTTCACCCGGTTTAGGCATGCCCACAACCACAGCAATGCCCAGGATCGCCAGCGCCACCCCAGCCATGCGCAGCGGGTTCAGCCGCTCCAGTCCCAAAAGCCACGCAGCCAGAATGGCGGATGGCACCTGCGCCTGCACCACAAGATTGGCCAGCGAGGTATCGACCAAAGATACCCCGTAAAAGATCAGCGCACTTTGCAGGCCAAAGCCAAAGACCGAAATGATGATCAGCCACCGCAGCGGTGTCTTAATGCCGCTGCTGGGTCGAAACAGGATCACACCGGCTATCGCATACATCATTGCAGTGGTGAAAAGCGGCTGAAAATGCTGCAATCCGCCCTTTCCAAGAGAGTAGCCTGTGGCCCAAAGGATCGGTGGCAACAGGGCAAGCAACAGGTCACGTCTTCGCATTTTCGACTGTCATTCCCGTTGGGGTTCGACCCTCAATATCGCAGATATGCGCGCCAGCCTTATCGAAAAGCGACAGGTAGAAGATCGCAGATCGTATATTTCGCGATGCTATTCATGTCCGATCATCTTAAGAGATCATGAAGGATGCTCGCGGTTTCTGGCAGGCGTTTCAGGCTTGCATCAATCCGATCTCGCCAGCGTGGCCCCCGCGCAAGTGCGTCCCGATAGGCGTCACGCAGGTCATCGGGCCTGTCTTGGGCCAAGACGTTGATCAGGAATGTTGCTTGACCACGATCCTTGCGTGCCTTGCCTTGTTCAGACCCACCGCGGCGGCGATCCGCAACGATCAACTTGTGTATCGCGAACTTCTCGGGGCGCGGAATTTGAACCAGTACCCCTGACCGATACAATGCAAGCGCCGGGATCGGGTCGGCTATCAGGAAATTCAAGTAATTGAGCCCCTGCGCGCTGACGCCGAGCGCCGGCAGGGGTTTGACCGTTTCTTCGCCAAAGGCTGGCGTCAGAAACTCTACCATTGCCTCGCCGCGGGTCTGGCGCCATTTCCAAACCTGTCTGTCCTGCAGTCCGGGCACAGGATCGAAGGCCAAGGCCTGAAGGATGTCGCCCGGATTTTCCTCGACGGTATCACCCAAGACAACCGACAGCCGCTCAAAGCTGGCGAAATCGATATCACCCGTCTGCGCGAGTTCTTCTGAGTCAAACCGCACGCCCAGTTCGCCCTGATAAAGCGCATAGGCGGCCGTGCCCACCAGCGTGCCGCCCAACCGGAATACACCGACACGTGCGAATGCCGATAGCAGCGACCCTGTATCCCGATCTGTCGCCATGAAACCTTCGGCGCGCAACACGCGTGCCAGGCGCGCCATCGTCGCGCGACGGCCTTCCGCTTTTGTTTTCAATTCTGTCGCACGGGCCAACCTGGCATGCAGTTCAGGCGTGCCTTCGCCGAGATACCGGCTTTTCATCGCCGTACCGATACGGAACTTGTCGTAGAGGTAGGACCGACCATTGCGCACCCGTTCCTCAACGCTGCCAATCAGTTCCGAAGCGGTTTCTTCCAAGTGAAGCCTCAGAAGATCTTGATACGCGGCTTGTGCGGCGCGGGAGTAAGATATGGCAGACATGAGTGATCCCCAAGTGTATGCATCACATATCAGTTTGCTGCACATTCCGACAGGTGTGCAGCGAATTATTTTTTGATGCGTATCAACCGACGATAGACCATATTGATCGAAGTCCCATACGGCCTCGCATTTACATGGCACGCCACATGCGGAAGCGCCCCTGTCCTGTCACCTCGCGGATCAATCCCCGTGCCTCCATCCAAGCGAGGTTGCGCTGCACAGCTGCACGGCTTGCGCCGGTCAGGGCTTCGGCCATCGGGGCGGAAACGAGCGGCCATTCTGTCAGAACGGCGCGCAAGGCCCGGGGCGTCCTCCCCGACAGCGGGGTCATTTCGATTGCTGCCCTCGCCGCCCAAGCCTCGACACCATCGAGGTGTCGCATCGCGGTCAGGCATGCGATTTCCATCCCGTCGAGCCACCGCGCAAGGCGTTCAACAGGTCGACCACCGGCGCGCAGTCCCCCTGCCCCACCCATTGCCAGCGGCGCAAAGACTACCCCTTTTCCCTCGCTTGCCGCGACGCGCGACGCCGTGACCGCAGCTTCCATTCGGTCGCCCTGCTGCCCAAGGCCCGCGAGGCTCCAGAGGTGAAAGCCCATGCAGGCGCGGGTGATCGGGTGAAGAACGGCGGCTTGTGCCATCATGTCGAGCCAGCTTCCGGCGCGATCCGCGAAGGGCTCGGCTTCATCCACCATGTTTTCTGGGTCGCGGCGGTCGAGGAAGGCGGACAGGTCGACCTCTGGGCCAGGCCCACCCTTCAGGCGCCGCACCGCCCATCCGACACGCGCCAGGGCCGCGGTGTTGTCCTGGACGCCGGACATGCGTAGGGAGATCCAGAGCGCCAGCCGATCCGGGCTGATCCGGTCACCCACGAACCAGCTAAGGTCTGCGGCTTCCATCAGCGCAAGCCGGTGCCGCCAACCATCCAGACCACGCTTCAGCCGGTCGTCAAGCGCACCGATGCGGCCGCCGACACGGGCGAGACGAGCGGCGTTGCCCGCCTCAGCGCGTTGCCAATCGTCGAGAACAGCGGTTTCACTCGGCACTGCCCTTAGCCCAGGCGGGAAATAATCAGGCTCCTCTTCCATCGGACCGGGCAGGAACAACAGGTGTCGCTTTTTCTTCACGATTTCACTGCGTGGTTTTCACATGATTTCTGCAAGGTAGCGCTGAAAGCGGCGCGGGTTTCTGCTTTGCGATTTCAATTTCATTTTTGACTTCAATAGGTTTCGAAGGGCACGGCGGCATGACAGCACTCAGCAAAGATCGGCCTTTGGAGCGGGCAGCTTACCGCGCTTCAGACGAGGCTTGGTCGAAGGCGGTTCGGATCGCTCGCGAACTTGACCGGGTTCTCGA
>Ga0056913_1000206_pt1 | contig 80599 bp, 55 predicted proteins | sample EBPBio282013_DNA_FD_55170 | JGI IMG/M metagenome (GOLD analysis project Ga0056913, IMG submission 55170) | Wastewater treatment Type I Accumulibacter community from EBPR Bioreactor in Madison, WI, USA - Reactor 2_5/28/2013_ DNA (Hybrid Assembly) | ecosystem: Engineered > Bioreactor > EBPR >... | reverse complement strand
AACCCCGTATTCGAGCAAGCGATGGCTAACAAACTTACCCAGATGTACCAGATAAGACGAATCATTCAATTGCAGATACAGGGCATCTCTCGCAGTGAGATTGCTCGCACTCAGGGTCTTTCCCGTAACACCGTCAGGCACTACCTTGATTTATTCAAGAGCTACTTTAAGGACCTATCAGAAGCGCTGACCTGGAGTGATGAGGCGCTTCATCGGTTAGTGAGCGGTAAGCCTGCAGAGCCCTCTCCCAAACATCAAACCCTGCATGAACGTTTTAAAAACTATGAGCAGGAATTGTCTCGTGTCGGTGTAAGCCGTCAACTGCTTTGGTTGGAGTATCGTAAAGAACAACCAGACGGAGTTCAATTCTCTCAATTTTGCAACCTGTTCCGCCAATGGCAGAAGCATCAGCAGGTGGTCATGCACCTTGAGCACAAGGCAGGGGAAAAACTTTTCATTGATTTTGCTGGCAGCAAGTTGTATTGGACCGATATTCCCACGGGTCAGAGCATAGCAGCAGAAGTTTTTGTGGCTACCTTAGCCTGTAGTCAGCTCACCTACGTGGAAGCCATCCCTTCGCAACGTAAGTCCCACTTTTTAGCGGCTTTATCAAACGCGTTGGTTTATTTTGGCGGTGTTCCACAGGCCATCATACCTGATAATCTGAAGTCCGCAGTCACTAAACCGGACCGTTATGAGCCCCATCTTAATGAGAGCCTTGAGCATTTTGCCGCTCATTACGGCAGCTGCATTTATCCAGCCCGAAGTGGAAAACCCCGCGATAAATCCCTAGTGGAAAAGGCCGTTGAACTTGCTTATCAACGCATTTATGCCCCGCTTCGTAATCAGGTCTTCAGTTCTCTTGCGGCACTCAATGAGGCCATTTTACCCTTGCTGGAAGTTCATAATCAGGCTCTTTTTCAAGGAAAAGACTATTCCCGCCGTTCCCGTTTTGAAGAAGTTGAACGTTCCGCTTTGAGGCCATTGCCCTCGGAAAAATATCAATTACAATCCTATCATACGGCCAAGGTTCATCCCGATTGCCACGTACTTCTCTCCGAGGACAGGCACTACTACTCGGTGCCTTATACGCTTGTGGGTCAATTGGTAAAGATGGTTTATAATACGGAGACGGTAGAGATTTACCACAACTACCAACGAATTGCTACCCATCAACGCATGGTATCTAAACATCATTACACCACTCTGAAAGAGCATTTGCCCGCTCAGCACCAATGGCTGATGAATTGGTCCCCCGTTTTCTTTGAGCAGGAAGCCCTCAAAATCGGGATGAATACTCATTTGGCCATCCAACAGTTGCTCAACAGAAAAACCTACCCTGCTCAGTCCTATAAATCATGCGCTGGCGTACTGAGTTTGGCCAAAAAGGTAGGTGCTCAACGCATGGAGAATGCCTGTCAAAGAGCTATCGCCTACGAGGGGATATCCTATACACTCATTAAAAGTATTCTCGACCGAGAGTTGGACTACATTCCCTTAGCAGATGAAACAATTACCTCACCAACGGGCATTTATCACGAAAATATCCGTGGAGCAAGTCACTATCAATAGTTTTTCTTTTCAACCGTAAAACAAAGCACAATGAATACACACGAAACTATCTCTCAAATGCGAGCACTCAAATTAATGGGGATGGCTAATGCCTACCAAACCCTCTGCGAACTGCCAGTGGATAAACACCCAAGCTCACAGCAGCTCTTGGCCCAAATTGTAGAGGCCGAAATCCTTGACAGGCAACACCGAAAAACACGCTCAGCTATCCAACAGGCGCAATTCCGCTACCAAGCCACGGTGGAAGAAATTATCATCGCTTCCGAAAGAAATCTCAGTAAGGATATGGTTTATAAATTGGCTGATACCTCTTTTGTGAAAAGACATGAAAACATAATTATTACCGGAGCGACGGGCTGCGGGAAAAGTTTTATTGCCACGGCCTTGGGCTATCAAGCCTGCCAGATGGGGTTTAGGGTCATCTATTTTTCATTACCTAAGCTGCTGCAACGGCTTCATCTAGCCAAAGCCGATGGTTCTTATATCAAAGAACTTGCCCGAATTGAAAAATATCATTTGCTTATTCTGGATGACTGGGGTATTCAACCACTCGATACCAGTGCGCGACTCGCCATTTTACAACTCATTGAAGACCGACATGGCAAAACTTCCACTATCATCACTGCTCAAATGCCTGTGGCCAATTGGCATGATTATATCGCGGAACCTGCTTTGGCGGATGCTATTTTGGATAGAATTTTATCGCACACCCATCGTATTGACCTTAAAGGTGGCTCCTTGAGAAACACCGCGAAAAATAATCCCAAATGAATTCTTTAACTATATTTGCATCACTTCTCTAAGTTATCCACAGCTGCGCAAATTGCATCGGAATACCCTGATCAATTATTATCGGAATACTCAGGATAGTAGTATTACATTGGCAGATATACAAGTTGTTGCCAGTAACGTTGCTAGAAATCAGTCAGAAGAAACAATGACTGAAAAAATAAATATTGCTTTTCAAGATTGGGAAAGCAAAACTCAGGCTCGGTTTAAAAAAGCAGAAGATAATGATAATGAGTACCTCTTGTTTACAATTGACAGAGGTATTGATGGTAGTGGAAGTGCAAGCCAGTTGGGGTTTAAAGCAAATGAGGTTATAACAATTAGATTCAAAAATGAGGAGATAGGTATTGGTACAATTATTCATGAAATTGGACATGCTCTTGGGCTACAGCATGAACATAAAAGACCTGATAGAGACCAATTTGTTATCGTGAATCCAGAAAATTCTGATGTAGGAGCACATAATTTTGAAATTCTTGAAGAAGAAGATGTGTTCATTTCTGGACGTTATGATTATAGTTCAGTAATGCATTATAAAGAGAATGATGCACTGTCGTTGACTGATCCGACAGCTGTTGTCGGAACAAGTCCAAGGCGTTTATCAAAAGGGGATATAAAAACTGCAAGACGAATTTTACCAAGCAATGTACATATTCACCAATTAGGAGATAATGGTAGTGTTGGAGAAGAAATTGCCCGATATTGTTGGACGAAAGGATGGACGACGGCAGCATTTTTTAAAACAAGAGAGGCAAACTACCTTTTTTTACTAAAAGAAGAACAAGGTGAAGTACACATCCAAAAAATGAATAGCGATGGAAAAGTTGGAGCAAGGGTATTTACTGACAACTGGACAAGTGGATGGACAAATGTTACTTTCTTTGAAACAAATCAAGGAACGTATTTATTTTTATTGAAAGAAATAACTGGTGATGTTCATATTCATAAAATGAATAATGATGGTACAGTTGGTGATAAAGTATTTGATGCTAATTGGACAAAAGGTTGGACAACTACCGCTTTTTTCCAAACTACCGAGGGCGTGTTTATATTCCTTCTGAAAGAAGGAACGGGCGAAGTTCATATTCATAAAATAAATAATAACGCTACAGTGGGTGACAGAGTATTTGATGCTAATTGGACAAATGGCTGGACAAACAATGGATTTTATACTGTAAATAACCAGGTTTTTCTATCAATACTAAAAAAAGCTACAGGAGAAATTCATGTTCATAAAATGAATGAAAATGGTACTGTTGGCAATAAAGTACAAACTCATTTTTTCGCTAAAAAATTCTGGGATTTAACAACTTTGTATAGAAAAGGGAGTCAAAATTTTCTTTTCTTACTAAACCGTAAATCGGGGAGGGCTCATATTCATGAAGTTAACAGTCAAGGTATTGGTAAAAGAATAAAGACATACAACTGGTCAAGCGGTTGGACTGCTTTTTCTGTGAATAATAACTTGAATGATAAAAATGGAATTATTTTTCTTTTAAAAGATAACTTATTTCATATTGAAGACCTGGTTCTTGGTGGTAGTGGAATCGCCTAAAACTAATTGTCGTCAAAAACACTCAATTATCCCCTAACAATGGCACTCAAATTATATGTATTCGGTAGTGTAGATGAGCCCAAGCCAGAGCCACGCAATGATGAAAATGATAAGGTGGAACTTAAAGCATTAGAAAAAAGGGCGATTGTAGTAATTTGGACAATAGTAGGTATTTTAGTTGGCTTTACGGGGCTGGTTTTAGAACTTTTGGCTTTTGCCAACTGTCAATATCATCCTAACATTTTGGCATTATGTGTCTGTGTGAGTATTGTAGGTAGTTCTACTGCTGCTTTTATTTCGTGTTTACAACGGGTATCAAATGGATGGGAGCTAGCTGATGGTCAACAAATACCTAAATCGAATGGCAAGGAGCGATTTAATAATAAAATAGCACATTTTCTGTTGTTTAGGCCATTTTTGGGTATTCTTATTGGCTTTATTTTCTATTTCGCGTCTTTTGCTAATTTGCCACTATTTGGGTTTGCCTTTGACTGCAAACAGCTGTTTAACTGTACATCCTTACATCAATTGTTATTTATGAGTTTGATTGGTGGTTTTTTTGCCAAAACTCTTCTGGATAAACTCAAGGATATTTTTGAGAGTTTGGTTTTTGGCAATAAAAAAGGATAATCAGCCAGTATCCCCCTCATTTGCCCCAAATATCATGGAAAACCATGAGAAGAAAAGTTCTCAGTTTCCATGATATTTGGGGCAAAATTTTTATGCTATAAACCTCTTATGAAAGCGATTTTACTACAAAACTACGGAAACCTCGACGCTCTGCGAATAGAGCAAGTTCCTACGCCTGTCCCTGCTGCTGGGGAAGTATTGGTCAAAGTGAAGGCTTTTACGATTTCGCCCCTAGAACTGAAAATCCGAAGCGGAGAGGCTAAGATGTTTGTGAGGCGTAAACTCCCAATGCTTATGGGAACTGATTTCGCAGGGAAAATCGCGGAGGTGGGAGAGGGCAGTACGGTGTGGCAAGTAGGCGATGAAGTACTGGGAACCGTTGATGCTTTTAAGCAGTCGGGGCCTTATGCCGAATATGTGCTCGTGAAAGGGGAGCAAATTATCCCAAAACCAGCTTCTATTTCGTTTGAAACGGTCTGTACGTTGCCTATCTCTGCGGTCTCGGCGTTACAGTGCTTGCGCGACGTAGGTAAAGTAAAAGCGGGTCAAAATGTGCTTATTTTAGGCGCTGCGGGGTCGTTGGGGCATATTAGCGTACAGCTTGCAAAACAAATGGGGGCCAATGTGACGGCGGTTTGTCGGTATAACAACGCAAATTTTGTAAAATCGCTCGGGGCCGACCACGTAATCGACTACTCACAAACGTCGCCTTTTGCCCAGACGGAGGCGTACGATTTGGTTTTTGACGTGGTGGATAAATATTCGTTTAAAGAAGCCAAACAGGCCCTTCGCCGTGGGGGGCTTTACCTCAACACAGTGCCTGGCCCCGCAAAAATGTTCAGCGCGTTGTGGAATCCGTTTCGTGCTAAAAAAATGGCTGTTTTTTTTCTAAAACCGTCTATGGATGACCTAAAATGGGTTGTACAACAAGTCGAAGAAGGAAAGCTCAAGATAAATATTGATAAAACGTACCAAGGTCTTGAAAGCATCTACGAAGCTACGACCAACTTAGAAGCAGGGCACGTCAGGGGTAAATTGGTGATACAGTTATGATGGATGTGGGGGAACTAATGCAAAATTTATGTCGGACATTTGAGCCTATTGCGACTACCCGTCGGAATAGGCTCAGTTGTATTGAGACAAAGCCACTGGTTATTTCGGCTTCATTGGAGGGGATTTTACCCGTTTTTACCTCTTTTTTGATTCGTAGTAGTTACTTTTTTGATGATGCTCATTTGTATTTGGAAGCAAGTACGGTAGAAGACGGCGACCAAATACTGCTAAAATTGGCAATACATCTGCCAAAAATTTTCTTCAATCCAAACCTTCTGCTGTCGGCACACGAACAAAAGATACTGTTGCTCGACAATGCCCCTACGCACACTACGGTCGTTTACGTACAGTTAGCTTTAGAAAAAAGCATTGAACCCGCACCACCCAAAGCCCCTGAAGAAGCAAAGGCGGGTGATTCGAAGCTGGAATCTCACTATTACGTTAATAATTTTGAACGGCGAGTGCAGTCGGTAACGGTTGACCCACTTTCGGTACAGCAACTGCGGGCAGTGCCTCAAACTCAAGAACAGCGCTTCTTAGAGGAAGTTAAAAGGCTTATTTTTCAGCACATTGATAGTGAGTTCTTGACGGGTGAGTTTCTTCAGAATGAGCTGGGAATTAGCAAAGCACAGCTATTTAGGCGAATTAAAAAACTGACTAATTACTCGACGTCGAACTACATCCGATACGTGCACATTGGCAAAGCCCAAGAGCTTTTACAAACGACTCAACTGCCCGTTGGGGACATTGCTTTTAAGATGGGTTTTAAGGAAGTAAGCTACTTTACGCATTGTTTTAAAGAGCAAACAGGGTACAATCCAACCGAGTGGCGAAACAAAATGTGAAACAATAGCACAAGGAATGGACAAGTGAAACAATAATGTAAATGTTTGAAAAAAGCCTGTTAACAAGGCCGTAGAAAAAGACGCTACCTTTGTCATACCTTTAAGGCCAAAGACATGGAAAAGACGGAGCAAAACAAAAAACTCGTTTTACAACTAGCAGCCAAGCTGTCTGGAAGAATTAAAACGGAAGCGATTTTAAGAGAATATACGGACTCGGAAACGTACATTAAGGGCGTATTGATGCACGATAAGGGTTTCCCTGGGTACCATATATTTATCGAATCGATTACGGCTGAGGGAGACGATGTCATCGTGGAAGGTATTTTTAGGGGGGAACACAAAGGGGAAATTTTTGGCCTACCTGCTACGTATCGAAAAGTAGAAATGCCGATGATGGTTAGGTACCGAGTACAAAACAATCGAATTGTCGAAGTTTTTCCTTTGAGCGACCAGATGCTCCTCTTTGAGCAATTAGGTATTTTACGGATACCTTCTTAAAACGAACATTCTTTATGGGCTTTTGCTACATGGTTTCCAAAACCACGCTGGGAAGACTTTGCCCAATCTATTACGTACTATTTTGTTTCACCTAATCCTTTTCTTCAAATGAAAAAACTTACGATTGTATTGGCCAATTTGTTGATACTTGGCCTGTCGAGCTGCGAAAAAGCAGCTGAGTTTCAGCTTGAGAATGCTTCTTACACCTCTAGCTTTACCTTTGGTACCAAAAGTATGGTTCCCATTGCCAACTCTAAAAATCTTGATGTGCTTGTCGAGGGAAAAGGGAGCTATTCGTTTTCGGGGGAAGGCACTTTTGTTGATCGTTTAGTACTCGGGACTGATAAGGGCGCAGCTACCCACACGATGGAATTTACGGATGCAAAAGGCGACAAAATTTATTCGACGCTCTCGACCCAAATAGGGGCTACCAGCATCACAGGAACGGGGAAGTTTACGGGAGGAACGGGACGATACAGTAAAATCAGCGGAGATTGTACCAACGCAGGCCCACTCATCGACGCCCAAGGCAATGGGTCTTGGAAAGAAACGGGGAAGGTTACTTTTTGATGAAGTGGTGTTTGAAACCATTACTTAATGGAAAACCAGTAGTTGCAAAATCATGGTTATCCATGAATCAATATCATGGATAACCATGAGTACAGAATCAATTTTAAATGGGGTACTTTGCCCATGTCAATGATGGAAGAAAACTACCAAGATTGGGGGGCAGGAAAATGGCCAAGTAGGGTGAATTTTGTATTGGTTACGAACTAAGATACCATACGCTTTTAGGCACATGCTTCAAGGACGTATATTGGGAGGCGTTTGCTTGTTTTTTGGGCTGCTGGACAGTTTCAGTTGGGCAAAAATAGTAAATCAAAAAGATGAATGCGGTAATCAAATACAAGTAAAATATGAGAAATCTATATTGCTGTTTGCGTTACTTGGTGGCTTTGTTTCTGCTGGTTCATATACCCGTTGTAGCACAGAACTTAGGCTCGCTCAAGAATCAAAAAGCCCTAGAAATCAGAGGGAGCTTGGCAGCCAATGTACAGTTTTATCAGGCCAATGGTATCAATAACCGCCGCCAACCCTTCACCTGGTACTTGACAGGTACGCCCGTCGTGAAGTGGTTTGGGATGACGTTCCCATTTACACTGGTGGTAAGCGAGCAGGAGCGTAGATTTTCTCAACCGTTCAATCAATACGGAGTGAGTCCTTATTATAAATCACTCAAACTCCATTTAGGATACCGAAATGTACGATTTTCGGATTACACCCTTGGGGGAGCCAATTTTTTGGGTGCAGGAGTCGAATATACCCCTAAAAACATTCGATTGGGGTTTGTATATGGGCAGTTTGCGCGGCCTATAAATGAAGATGCGACGGGGCAAGATGTTCGTTATCAGTACATTCGGCCAGTGTATCAGCGCATAGGATGGGCGGCAAAGGTGGGGATTGGTTCGCCAAAATCTTACGTAGATGTTAGCGTATTTAAAGCCAAAGATATCATTAGTTCAATCACCGCGCCCTCACCGCAATCTAGGGTGTTACCCATGGAAAACCTTGCCGTGGGACTCAAAAACCACTTCGGCTTTTTTAAACAGAAATTAACATTTGACTTGGACGTAGGGGCTAGTTTAATTACCCGAAATTCCCTAAAAAGAGACATTGAAAATCCCGAACCTTGGCAAAATAAATTGTTGGATATAGTGGCGGTAAACGCTAGTTCCAATTTTTTCACGGCGGGTACGGCAGCGATGGGTTGGAGGTTTAAAAAAGGAGCTATACGGGCAATATACCAGCGGGTAGATCCTGATTATCAGTCGCTAGGGGCCTACTATTTTCAAAATGACGTAGAACAGATAACCATTTCGCCCACTTTTATGCTTTTCAAAAACAAGGTAATTATAAACGGCTCCATGGGTCGCTCCCACGATAATTTGAAGGGAAATAAGGGGGCTACTACCCATCGAAACGTGAGTTCGGTCAACCTCTCGATGAGTCCTATCAAACGCCTCACTGTTGGACTTAATTATTCCAATTTTGGGGTAGGTCAAAGCCGAGGGTTGGGAGATTTTTTTAATGACTCGCTGGCCGTAAGTGTCGTTAATTCATCGTACAATGCCACCATTAACTATTCACTTGGAAGCAAAATAAGTCAGCAAGCATTTGGGATAACTGCTACGTACCAAAATACAAACGACCAAAATGCTTTCACACGTCAATACACGGGAGCTTCGTCGATGATTGGAGTGGTGACGTACAACTTTACGCATATACCACGAAAACTCAGTTCAACCGTTGCTCTAAGCTATGTCTCCATCGAAACCGCAGGTAAATCCTTGTTAAATATAGGGCCAAATGTAGGATTGAGTAAAGAGCTGCCAAAGTTGAAAGTAAAAGTGGGGGTAAATCATAATAGTCAGCTTAGGAAAGTCGATGGCCTGGACGACGGTATCATGACTAATACTGGGCTGACTATTTTTTACCCCCTCAATAAGCAGAGCATCAGTGTCGGAGGTAACTATTTATACAACCGTTATAAAGTACAACAGGATGCGCTCGTCTATCGCAATTTTAGCGAATTAAGGGCGACGTTAAGCTATGGGATTCGATTTTGAAAAAGACTGTTAATTGTCAAGAAATGAAAGAATTACGCAAGATATTTTGGTTGATTATATGCCTAATCACAGGAGTGCCCGTGGGAGCTCAAGTAATTAATATTAATTTTTTGGTGACCACCCAACGTCCTTTGTCTAGGCTGTCTGAGTTGGAAGAAATTGCCAACTCAGGTCAAATGATTTTGACCCTAACCAACCTCACGACTGAAAATCAGCCCTTTCAGATTGAAGCAGTTTTTTATTCACAGACCACGTCTTTTCGACTCATTACGAATCCTAATGCACCTGCATCTGGTGGTGTATTAGGCCCTGCGGGAACTGTTGCAGGCACAAAATCATATACTGTTCAAGATTTGAGCGAGCTATTTGGTGAGGATAGTTTTATTACGGGTGATGGTAAGACATTAGTGGAATACCTTGCCAGTAATCCCGATGGGCAAATCCCCAACGGAAATTATCAATTGTGCATACGTCTGCGCCCCGAAACGCTTAATCAGCAATTAACCAACGAATTGAGTAATGTAGGATGCGCCAATTTGACGTTCGAGCAATTAAGCGCCCCTTTGATTAACAGCATCAACAATCAGCCGTGCCCCATGTGTACGGAGGTGCCGCCATTGGACAATCCAAACATACCGTTTCCAGTTGCTTTCACTCCAGCCTTAGCCCAACTCAACAGCGTGGTGGTGAATGACTTTTCGTATATCATCTACCTTCTTGAAATGGTGACGGGAATAGAAGATCCAAACCAACTTATCCAAACGGCTATCGATCGAAATGACGTTAATTTTGTGGTGAAAAAAGAACTACTTGGCCCAAATGTATCGCCTCAACTTACTGAGTTGTTACAGCCTCAAGACTTTTCAAAACCCCTGGAAAAAGGCCGTACCTATGCTCTTGCTGTTAAGGCAAAAAGTACTTCAATAAGTGATGATAATCTCCCTAACCGTGGATTTAGTCCAGCCCAAGTTTTTAAGCTTGAAGGAGTTGATAATGATAGTAGGATATTGCCTTCGGAGTGTGATTTAGCCTTAGCCCCGACCGAAGCCTGTGCGTGCATCGCCGATAGTACGATTTTGCCAAAAGACTTGGTTGATTTGGGGAACATCACTACCCTAGAAAATGTGTCAGTACAATTGGGCTATTTTAAATTGGTGGTAAAATCGGCGACCAATGAAAATGGGAAATTTAAGGGGAATGGACTGATAAAAAACCCCTATTTGAATTCTTGGATTCAGGTTAAGTTTGATGATCTTGAGTTAAAGAAAAAGAGCAGTTGTTTTTTTGCCGTCAAAGGGAAAGCGTATGGTGTAAAAGACGCTGGATACCTCGAAAACGGAGTGGTACAACAACTCTTAGCCTTGAATCAAAAGCAAACAGGAACACCCGCCGATACGATTACCATGAAAACGGGGGTAGAAGGTGCTATCACTACAGGGATTGTGTCGGGTTTGAAAGAACAATTTAATGTCATCAATAACATTGATAACATAGAACGTACCCTCAGACTCAATGAAGAGTCTTACGAAGCGACGCTACCCCTAGGTATTGATATAGTTTTAGGGGACAATAAACTGAAGTTTGGGGTATTTGGTATGGAGTTTACGCCTACCAAGGCAACCATGCAAGTAGTCATTCAAACGCCGCCGTTGCCCCTGCAAACGCCCCAAGAACTTTATTTTGGGGCCAAAGATCTTTGTTTTTCTCCCAATGGAATATCGGGTGATCAGGCGACACTTTATTTGGGGGCAGATTTACGGTTGCCTTCATTTGGGTCTAATTACAGCTTTACCTTGAAGGGTTCGGAAGATTTATCCCAAACGACAAGTATAACCCTCGACTGCAACATGGCCTTCAAACGGATTCGTTTGGTGGGCGAAATAGGTCTTGATACTAGTGTAGTACGGCAGGTGGCCGATAGTTCGCAAGTAAAGGCGTTGTTTGCCGTAGAAGTCGAAAAATGGGAAGAACTGATGCTTGAAACGAGTGTCAAACCCTTCTATTTCGTTTCACATCCTGATTGGGCTTTTGAGATAAAAGAGGCCGCTCTTGATTTGTCTGCTTTGGCAAATCCCGCGGGCATCCGTCTCCCTGAGGAAGACCAAGCGGCTTTAGGGGGCAATATAAACTTGTGGACAGGCTTGTACGCCAAACGAATTGCGGTGACGCTACCGCCATCTTTCAAATTTGCCAAAGGGGGACAAGCTGGCCGTGGATTGACCGCAGGATTTGAAAACCTTACCATTGGTTTTAATGGTTCGACGCAGCTGACGGGGGTAGTAGAAAACATCTTAACGCTTGAGGGCGATTCGGGGGGCGTATTGTCGGGGTGGCAGTTCTCCATCGACCGTTTAGCGCTCACAATTAGGTCAGCCAACCGTGACTTGAGTTTTATACCTAAACTAGAAGGGCGACTAAGATTTCCGTTGTTTGATGACCCCTTCAGGTACACGGCAGAGTACCGTCAATCTGACAAAAGCCTTGTATTGGCCGTTATTGGGGATAACGTGGAGTTGAAGGCCAAGAGCATTAAGTCCGTTTTTAAAATGCAGGAAGGGTCGCGGGTAGAGTGTATTTTTACGAAGGCCAGACCAACGAGCAGCGCAGTCTACGATGCTGAGATAAAGATAAGCCTTAATGGAAAATGGTCTATCATTGATACGACCAAAGGGATAGACATTCCCTTGATGCAGTTTACGGGGTTGAGGTATTCTACCAAAACAGGCTTTGAATCTCAGCCTACGCTCGGGTTTGTCACTACTTCAACCACAGGAGCGGGTAATCAACCTCCTGCGATTCCGCACGTCAAAGGTTTTGTTGCTGATTTGAAAAATATTACCCCATTTTTTGACGGAAAGTTTGAAGAAGGAGGAGGGGTTAGGTTGGGGGTTTCTTTTACGCTGGGCATCAAACTCATCGCCCAAAATGGCAGTGCTAGCCAGAGCAACGATACCTGGTCGTCGTTTGGCGCGAGTGCTACGCTCGAACTGAATGCGGTTTGTAAAATAGGAGAAGATTATGCGCCTAGTATTGAGGAGTTTAATCTCGATTTATTAGGGATTGGCATTAATACAGATGCGGCAGTTTGTCACATCGAAGGTAGTTTTACCCTCATTGAAAACGACCCTGTATTTGGCAATGGGTTTCGAGGATGCGTCGATTTTACATTGAGGGTAGGGGTGGAAGTTCAAGGGAAGGTCGCGGCCATTTTCGGTAGAACGATGGGGACAAACAGTTATTCCTACTTCTCGGTTGATGGTAAAATTGAAAACCTTAATCTAATGATTGGGCAATACCTCGCTATCAATGGGTTTGTGGGTGGCTTGTCTTATAATATGAAAATGAGAGAAAATAGCCCCAAACCGATGATTGATGCGGTGGTGGACCGATTGATTGGAGGAGGACAGTGCTCTACCGATGCTCCCATGTCGAACTTCCCGCAGGTGCCAGAGGAAGGGAAGTTTCAACTTTTGTTTTCGGTACTGTTCAAAGATGCCGCAGCGGGTGGTTTTGCCTTCAACGGGGGTATGGGGCTGTTTTCACAAATCGACTTGGAGCGAGGTGGGGTAGATTACCTTGCGGTGGGGGGCTTCATGGACTTTATCAAACCACCTACGGCATCACTGGCAATTGGGGTCAACAACGGCATGAAGCTGAGGGCTAGTTTGGGTCTCATGTACGACTTCAATAATCATGTACTGACGGGCTCATCGAGAGTGTATATCAACGTAGGAAATGTGCTGGTTGGAACAGCCCGCACCGACAATGCAGACCTAAATGAGCCTGATTTAGCGGGTAAGATGGCACTGTATGTAGGAAGCAACGATTGGTATGTTTATATTGGTAATCCGTGGGCACCCACCAATGCAGGAGACCCTGGAAATTTACTGGCGAGTATGCCACAGTATGCCGAAGTGAGTGTAGTAATTCCAGGCTTTAACATTCGCTTGGGAGGGGCAGGTGCTTATTTTGCAATGGGTACGTACGGTATTTATGGCTTACCACCGTTGCCCCCTAATCGAGAAGGCTTTTCAATTCCTGACAACATCAGAAGTCAACTTATGAGTACCCGTGGAGCGCCAGACCCGAGCCTTACCAGCGGTGCAGGAATTGCTTTTGGTGGTTGGATGGGTTTCGACTACGCTACGCTGTGGTTGTTTGATGCCTTGCGGGCAGGAATTAACCTGGGGGCGGGCTTTGATGTTGCGCTTCTGCGTTATGCAGCTTCTGCTTCTTGTGAGGGGGGGGCAGGGACGTTGGGGGTCAACGGGTTCTATGGTAGAGGACAACTTTATGCTTACATTAAAGGGGCACTTCAGTGGAAACACGATGACGATAATATAGAAGATTTGTACAAAATAGATTCCCAAATGATGGCCGATTTCGGGGGGCCTAATCCGACTTGGTTAAAGGGTGAGTTAGAGTTTTTAAACAGTAATCTCATTGACTTGGCTTGGGGGCTCAACCCAGTTGTTGGGTTCGCTGTTTGGTGGGCATTAGACACCGAAGATGAGGACGGGAATCCTGCTAAAACGTACGTACCTATCGAAATAGGCACACCATGTATTCCTAGTTCGGGACCTGTGGTGGATCGGAGCCAAGGGACAGAGTCGATTGTGTCTAGCATTACGCCAGGCGATTCGATTGAACCCCAAGGAAGTATTTACGTGTCGCTGTCAAAGCAACTTGAGCAAAAGTGGCAATGGTACGATGCGGGTACAAAAACGGCGTATAAACGTCGTTGGAAATTAAAATCGTATGAGTTGAAAAAAGCCAACTCGACCGTCATCCCGCTGTTGATGACCGATAGACGCGAATCAAAGGAATTGGTATTTACAATCAATGGTAATAATACTACTCAAAAACCAGCGACAGGCGAGACGATTAGGTTTATGATGGTGCTGGTTTTGGAAGAAAGCAAACAAAATACAAACAACTGGGTAGAAACCGAATTTAAAACGACGTCGACAGTGGCGTTGAAAGTAAAACCCAACGACTACCAGATTGCTTTCAGTGATATTGTGCTAAGCTACCCAGCCATTGGGCAACAATTCTACTTGCCGAATGAAGGTCTTGAAGACGAGCGTTTTGTGTTGTTAAACTATAATATCCAGAATGAGGTAAATAGTTTTGAACAAAACCGAGTGGGGTATAGCAAGCGTAAATATGTGAGGGTGAAGCAAGGCGAAACGGTGGTAGGAGAGGTGCCTTTTGAAGTGAAGTTGACGCCCAACGGTATTTCGGCCCTTGCTTATAAATTACCTACGCTTACAACCAATTCGTTGTATTCGGTTGAGTTTTGGTTGGAAGTGACTCCGCCTATCTCGTTTCAAGCCAATTCATCCTATCAACAACTGAGCAGCAATGCTTTGTCAGGAAATACAACCAATACGCCGCAGGCAGTTAGGAAAAAAATTCTTTCTTATTCGTTTAAAACAAGTCAATTTGCCACGTTTGCCGAAAAAATAAACCGAATTCCTAGTCAGTCAAAACGCTTTGTGCAGGAATCAAACACCAACGTTCTGGTCTCAAAGTTGCCCCTTAGAGAAGAAGGCTGGGATAATTTTGAATTGAGTTCATCCACTACGCCGTTGGTTAATAGGTCGGTGGAGCGTCTTTATTCTTATCTCAAAGCCATCCCTGTTTTTAATGCGCCTTGGCACGAACAAGTGAAGAGAAATCTGAATGATTGGGAACTGCAATTGACAGCTTTGCGGAATCAGTTGGCCGCAAGCGCAAGTCCTGCTCCAGCGGGAGAAAGCGTTATGCAGAAGAGAGATAGGGTGGCAACAGAGGCACAACGGGTTGCGGATGAATTGGCGTTGAGAGGCTTTACCGAAGAAAATATTGCGGCCAAAAATCAACTCAAGGCCATTTTGGAAGGAACATTAGAAGTAGCGGTGGAATGTAATGCTAACCAGCAACAAATCGAACTAGAAGACGACTGGGATCAAAAAATCATGGAGGTTGGACGCCAGGTAGGTATTGAATTTTCCATGCCTACCGCTGGAGGGTACAACTTTAAGTTGCAGTATAGGTATCCGACCCTGCAACCAAGCCAAATAGGAGGAAGTTCTATTTTACTCTATAACAAATCGAACGCACCAACCAATACCCTAATGACAATTATGTATGCAGGATTTGACAAAGGGTTTATGGATCTTCAGTCAAACTCGGCAACGGCCATGCAGCAAGTTCAAACAGCTAGAAATATTGAATCACGCTTTAACAGGTAAGCAATGAAAAAGGGAGCAAATATAGTTTTCTTGGTTGTTTTGGGGATGCTATTGGCACTCCAGAGTAAGTCGCAGCAAAAACGACCTCACATAGTGACGTGGTCTCAATTTCAACAAGATTCGCTCAAACTTCTCTGGATGCCCGTTCGGGCTTCTGACTGGCTTCAATGGAGCGAAATGGGGTATTGGGTGGAACGAGCGGATGTCATAAGAGGAAAACAAATGCCTTTCAAAAAACTGCTTCCACGTCCTTTGCTTCCAATGTCAAACAGCGCGTGGACTCCCAAAAATGCGGAAGAAAAGACCGCCAAGGAGCTGGTGTTTAGCAAAACAGCACAGGCAAAATTTTCGGGGGAGTCTAGTTTCAAGGACGTAGCCAATGAGCAGGAATTACGTTATTTGTTGGTGACTATGTCGGCCTTTAAATCGTCGGTCGTTGCTCAAAACCTAGGCTTGTCACTGGTCGATACTTCGGCAAAGAAAGGTCAGCAATATGTGTATCGAATTAGCCCAAATTGGCCCGACGAACGAAAGCGTATAGAGGAGAGCGTGCAGGTAAGGGTTTCTACTCAAAAGGCTACGCCAGTCATATATCCACCTCAGTTAGAAATCGAGTCTGGCGAGCGGCTAGTAAAGCTCAGTTGGAGGGCTAAAAAGTTTGTCAGTGCTTTTGCGATGTATCATATTGAGCGGACCGACGACGGAAAAACGTTTAAACGGCTTTCAAAAATGCCTATTTTGTACAATGCTTTAGGGGAAAGGGGCGAGTTTGTCGATTCAGTCAAAACAAATTATCGTCGCTACGGATACCGCTTAGTGGGGTTAACGCACTTTGGACAATGGATTGCTTCGCCTTTTGTACGGGTAGGTATGGGAAAAGACCGCACGCCGCCTCGTGAGGTAGAGATTTTGTCGGCGCTTAATACCGAAGGGAAAAAGGTAGTTTTAAAATGGAAACATCAAGATACTGACGGCGATATGGCTGGTTTTTATGTCAGTAGAAGTAACAGTGTTTCGCAGGGGTATAAGCGTTTAAACTTAGTGTTACAGTCTAAGAAAAGTAGTGAATTTGTTGATTTTCAGGCAGATGTTAACGGTACTAACTATTATATTGTGACGGCGGTAGATACCGCAGGAAATGAGCGTTCGTCGATTCCTGCCTATGCTGTGATGAAAGACACGATTCCGCCCGCTTTCCCGCGTGGTTTGATAGCGAAAGTCGATACCCTGAAAAATATGGCCGTGGTGACACTGCGTTGGCAACAAAACACCGAGAAAGATTTGAAAGGCTATCGGGTGTATTCATCGAATCATCCAAGCGGTAAGTTGTTGGAAATCACCCGAACCTTGCTGCTAAAAGATACGGTGTATCGCGACACGATTCCGTTGCGAATACTTACCAAAAAAGTAGAATATCGAGTGGCTGCGGTCGATTATCATTACAATCACTCCCGTTTTTCGGAAAAATTAGAAGTAAAACGACCTGACATTATTCGACCGATAGCCCCGTTGATTACTTCATTGACTACGGATGCAAAATCAATAACCGTAAAGTGGCAGCCTAGCGTTAGCAACGACATAAAAGCGTACAACCTCTACCGCCGAGAAGACAACAAAGAGTGGGTCCGAGTGAAGTCATTTCAAGGTAATGAATTGTCGGTGTTGACTTATAAAGACCCAGCAGTAAAAGAAGGACAAACCTACGAATATGCCATCGAAGTCATGGATGAAGAAGGCTTAGTATCAGAGCGTTCTCCTGAGGTTGCACAGACGGTAGTGGGGTCGGTGTATTTGGACGAGGCTCCCGAGCTAAAAGCGGTATTTGACAATGAAAAAAAGAAAGTGATACTGACGTGGCGTTTGGAGAAATATACTAACTATCAGCTTGTTGTGTTTCGGTCGTTTGAGAAACGTCCCCTCCAGCCGATAGCGACGATTGCGAGCAATCAAAAAGAATTTGCCGATTTACTCCTCACCAAAGGAGAATATAGCTACGTCGTAAAGGCCGTTTTACCGAGCGGAAAACAGTCGCTGTTTAGCGCAAAAACTACCGTAAAATCGTATTAATTATTAACCTACACAACAATGAAAAAACTACTATCACTTCTGTTGAGCCTTTCGCTTATACTCCTTACTACTGAGTGCAAAGTGAGTAATATGGAGCCAGTTGATATTAAAGTGATTGAAGATGCTGATGGTGGAAAGTTAACCATTTATGGAGAACCATCTTTGAAAGAAAATGTGAAAATTCTAAGCCCCGAATCTCTTAAAAATGCAACCGTAAAAGGGGATATTTTGACGATAAAAGGAAAAACTACATTTTCAAATAAACGCCTGGGCATCAACGCAAGGTTATCTGCTGATGACGAGTTGAGGATTGGAGATATTTTAGTGGCCGAAATTGGAGGTATTACAGGCACATGTTTGCAAATTTTAGGAATAGTTCAGACTGAAACGTCTGCTGAAGTAGAAACCCAATATAGGTTTATTGTAGAGCCAGATTTGAACGATATATTCAATACGATTCATTTTGTATATGAAGCAAAAACTGTCTTTAATTTTCGTGAAAAGGTAATGTTAAATGGAATGAAAGGTGGTGATTTAAGAGGGGCGGAATATGAGTCAGAAGCAAAAATAGAGTCAGAAATGGAGAGTATCAATGCAATTACAACAACAACTGAGTTTTATGTGCAAGATAATGAATTTGTAAAATCTACAATAAAAAATAAAATCGCTAGTAATAATAGTATTAAATTAGGAATTAAGGGAAAGTTAAAAGTAGAAGGTGAAAAAGAAATATATACTCCTAAAAATACTTTTGCAAAAACCTTCAAGTTTGTAGTTGGGGGAGTTCCGATTCTTATTGGAATAAAACCAACTGCCAAATTGTTTGCTGAAATAGAGGGAAGTATTAACGCTAATGTTCAAAGTGAGGCTTTTTTGTCTGAAATTGTTACGGAAGAGTATGAGGTAGGTTTAGTAGGGGAAAAACCAATTAAAAGAAGAACACCCAGTGTAGTATCAAAGACAAAGGATTCATCTAAAGTTGCTTTTGAAGGTACTTGCAAAGCGGGTATAGATTTAGGGTTAGATGTATATTTATATACTGACTTATTCGTAAAACTTACACTAGGAGCAAAGTTATATATTGGATTAAAAATAGAAAAGTGTATTGAGAAGTCCGAAGGGCCTTCTGCTAAATTTCTTGTTGGAGTGGAGCCTTATCTGGAAATATCTCTTAATTTTCTTACGAAAGTTCCATTTAAGAAAAGGAAAGAGATTGTAACAATTAAATTAGGATTAGGGGATGGATTGCCAAAAAAACCTGAGATAGAAATTCCATTTTTTCCTACTTATACTATCTGTAATAGTCCACCAATTCCAGAAGATTTTACAATATCTCATTTTAAAGAATTTTTGAAATATAAAGGATTTCCTATCTATGAAGGTACTAGTTTAGGGGTTATCAATGGTTTCTATCTTTCTTCACCATATGTACTATTAGCATCAACCTACCCTAATGATGTTTATTTAATAAATAAAGCATTTGGTAGTATTAAGATATTCTTTGATTTTCGAGTGAATAGCCGAATTGTCGAAGTCTATCAATATGATATAAGTGGTAAAATTATATCTGATGAATCTACAAATGAGGGAGTAGAGGTAGCAGGTAATAGCGGTAATTTTACAGTAATAGCCACAACAAGAGGGGGTACTATACTTTCCCAAAATAATAATTTTAAAAATTATATAGCAGTTTCAGGGACAAAGACTGCCGAGGGGATTAAGAATTTACATTATGCCTTTTATCGCCTAAGTAACACAAACGCAAGTGCACCTGATTTGCCTGAGTCTATTATCCGAATTTTAAAAGATTCTGATGGGTTAGCATCTCAAATTTAAAAATGTAAAGAGGTATTATGAACACTATATTGAAAGTAGTAATGATTCTCAGTATCATTACGTTAGGGAGTTACGCCCAAAGCCATGCCCAAGTAACCCCCACCGACTTTAAAGTCAACGAGACGACTATCTCTACGGTGAGTCTTGCATGGACGCATGATGGTAAAAACGTCGATAAGTTTCTAATCGAACGAAAACCACTGGATGCTACTACCTTCACCAACGTAGGTGAGCCCAAAAGCACCGACAGGACTTTTGTGGATAAAAATTTGTCCCCCAATACACAGTTTCAGTACCGAATCTATGCGGTGTTGAATGGGAAAAATGGCTCGCCCACGGCATTAATTACGGGCTGGACGCTCTCAAACGCTCCTACATTGAGTACGCCCGTGGTGGTTTCGGCTACGCAAATTAATGTGGCATGGACGAGTAATATAACCTCTGGGCAATTTGAAGTTCAGTATGCCAATAATGCCAATTTTATTAACGCAACTACCCTTCCATCAACGAGTTCACGAAATTATTCCTTAACAGGGTTGTCACCCAATACGAACTATTACATTCGTGTTCGGGTGGGGAAACAGACGAGTCCAGCTGCTACCAATAACTCTGATTGGAGCGTTACCCAAGCCAAAACACAAGACCCAACGCCTGCTACTCCGTCAGGTTTAGCAATAACTGGCAAGGCCGAAACCTCCATCGGAGTCTCGTGGAATGCCGTTAAAGAAGCGAATGCGTACCAACTGAGGTATGCCACTGATAAAACCTTTGTGAGAGGTCTCGAAACGATGGAAGTAAATGCTACGAGTGCGAAAATTACGAACTTAACCTCGGGAAATACCTATTACATCCAAGTACGCTCTACCGCAACGGTCAACAATACACCGTACGTGTCTGGCTGGTCAGATGCAGTATCGGCTACTACTGATGTGGCGTTACCTGCGGCACCTACAGAACTCCAAATGCAAGTAAGTACGGATGGGACGCAAGTAACCCTCAACTGGAAGGATAGTTCTAACAATGAAACAGGTTTTGATATAGAGTGGGGCGAAACTGGTACTTATGGAAAGGCGGCATCAGTGGGTAGTGGAGTAACCTCTTATCTAGTAACTGGATGGGGAGCGTGCAAGGCTTTTCATGCCAGAGTAAGAGCCAAAAATGCGGGCGGTACTTCGGGGTGGATTGAAAAAGAAACATCGACGAAAATCACTGTCCCTACCGCCCCTACAACTATCTCGACGGGTACGATTACTGCCAATTCGATTGTCATCAATTGGCGCGATAATTCAACCAATGAATCTGAGTTTGAATTACAATACGATGAGAATAGTAATTTTTCCAGCCCCACGACTCAAAAATTGGGTATAGGCACGCAATCAAGTACGTTAAATAACTTAAAAGCCAATACAACGTATTATTTTCGAGTTAGAGCGAACAATTGCGGTGGTTCTTCAAGTTGGATAGGTAGTCAAGCTACCACGCTTGGACTACCAGCGCAAACTTCTATTCCGAATATCAATGTGAGCGTCACGGGCACAGAAGCCAAAATTGACTGGCAAGATTTTTCATCAAACGAAACGGGATTTGACATAGAATGGGGAGAAAGTCCAGCGTACGGAAAAAGTGCCTCGGTAGGGGCAAACGTGACCAGTTATACCATTTCTGGGTTGAGCCCATGTAAGGTTGTTTACGTACATGTTCGTTCGAAAAATTCCGTTGGAAGCTCCAATTGGAGCGAAAATAAGGCAGAAACAAACCCGACCATCCCATCCAAACCCACTGGGCTACTAGCTTCGGCTACCAATACACTGGGAGAAGTTAAGTTGAAATGGGATGATAACTCAACGAATGAAGAGGCGTTTGAACTTGAGTATGATGTAAAAGTTGACTTTAGTGCTCCTCAATTGATCAAATTAGACGCTGGAACGACTACGACTGTATTAACTGGGCTAAAACAAAATACCGTTTACTATGTGCGAATAAGGGCTAAAAACTGTAGAGGGGTATCGGATTGGGACGTAACTAATAGTAAAACGTCGGGAGTGCCGTCTGCTCCAAGTAATCTAGCAATAACGTTCGTTAGCAGTAACCAAATTAATATGTCATGGACGGACAATGCTGATAATGAAACAAGCTATGAAATTGAGCGTAGCCTCGATAAAACGACTTTTACTAAGGTTAATGAAATCAATGCCAATGTAACGAGTTACTCAGACCAAGGCTTAAATGCTTCTACCCAGTATTATTACCGAGTTCGAGCCAAAAATACCTTTGGAGCATCTGGTTATAGCAATATCATAGAACCCAAAACGTTGGCTGCGCCCGTGTCAGTTCCCAAATCACCAAGTGATTTGTCGTTGACGGTAGTGAGCAGCAGCCAAATAGATTTGAAGTGGGTAGATAATTCAGACAACGAAGTGGTTTTTGAGATTGAGCGGGGTTTGGACGGGATTAATTTTGAAAAGATAACGGAAGTAGGTGCGGGTGTAGTCGTTTATTCAGACAAAGGCTTGAGTGCGTCGACGAAATATGGTTACCGTGTACGAGCGAAAAATACGGCAGGGGTATCGGATTACAGCGTTCCGAAAGACGCGGTTACGTTGGCTGCGCCCGTGTTAGTTCCCAAGTCACCGAGTGAATTGACGTTGACGGTAGTGAGCAGCAGCCAAATAGATTTGAAATGGTCGGATAATTCGGACAACGAAGTGGTTTTTGAGATTGAGCGTGGTTTGGACGGGGTTAATTTTGAAAAGATAGCGGAAGTAGGTGCGGGTGTAGTCGTTTATTCAGACAAAGGCTTGAGCGCGTCGACGAAATATGGTTACCGTGTACGAGCGAAAAACACGGCAGGGGTATCGGGTTACAGCGTTCCGAAAGACGCGGTTACGTTGCCTGCGCCCGTGTTAGTTCCCAAGTCGCCGAGTGATTTGTCGTTGACAGTAGTGAGCAGTAGTCAAATAGATTTGAAATGGGTAGATAATTCAGACAACGAAGTGGTTTTCGAGATTGAGCGGGGTCTGGACGGGGCTAATTTTGAAAAGATAGCGGAAGTAGGTGCGGGTGTAGTCGTTTATTCAGACAAAGGCTTGAGTGCGTCGACGAAATATGGTTACCGTGTACGAGCGAAAAATACGGCAGGAGTATCGGGTTACAGCGTTCCGAAAGACGCGGTTACGTTGGCTGCGCCCGTGTCAGTTCCCAAATCCCCGAGTGATTTGTCGTTGACGGTGGTAAGCAGTAGTCAAATAGATTTGAAGTGGGTAGATAATTCAGACAACGAAGTGGTTTTTGAGATTGAGCGGGGTCTGGACGGGGCTAATTTTGAAAAGATAGCGGAAGTAGGTGCGGGTGTAGTCGTTTATTCAGACAAAGGCTTGAGCGCGTCGACGAAATATGGTTACCGTGTACGAGCGAAAAACACGGCAGGAGTATCGGGTTACAGCAGTGCGAAAGACGCGGTTACGTTGGCTGCGCCTCAAAACGGAATCAATGCGCCGTCAAATTTAACTGTAAAACAAGCTCCCATGGCTTTGACACTTAGTTGGTCAGACAACTCACAAGATGAGACAGGGTTTGAAGTTTCTCGTTCAGTCAACAACGAAACAAGCTGGGAGGTAATTAAAGCAGACTTAGCGGCTAACACAACCGAATTTGTCGATAAAAATGTGCGCCCGACTTTTATGTATTATTACCGAGTACGAGGATTTAAAGGAGGGACTTTCTCAAATTACTCGTCGGTAGTTGGGGCAAATGGCCCTGTAATTACGGGAACCAATGTTTTACAAAATCTAACCGAAACATTGGTGTATCCGAATCCTGCCTCAGATGTAGTATATATCACACCTCCCAATGGCACATCGGCAAAGTATCAACTGTTGACAGTTACTGGCAAAGTAGTGTCAAGTTCCATCGCAGAACAACAAACCCCCATCATCCTGACAGGTTTAGAAACAGGAATGTATTTTCTAAAAATACACCAAAACGATAAAAAAGTGGTAACAATTAAATTGTTTAAGCAATAGATTATGAAAGAGTTAAAGGTTTTGTTGAAAGCTACTGTACTTGTGGTAGGTGTTTTACTAGTTCCTGTCTCCTGCCGCGTTCGTAACCTTGCGGATGTTACCAGCAACGCCCTTTTTTCGGGAAGCTTTGTTGCAAACGTCGTCAAAGAAGGGTCGGTAGTCGTATATCGAAGAGGAACAACGGGAAACTATATTCCAGGCTATGCCAAGTTTCGAATTGAGTTTGTGGCGGGGGCGGGCAATAAAGTCCGCTTTACTGAATACACAGGTGAGACGTTTGAGGGAATTTGGAGTTATTCGGAAGATAACTCTACCCTTTCCTTTCGGCAATTGATTCCAGCTTTATCGGCGGGCAACAGCATCATCTTTAAAGTGGAGAAAAAGGAACGGAACGATTTCGTTTTGAGCAGTATATCGCCCAATCCCAAAACTGGAAGTACTATAAACCAGTACACTTTGATCAGTGAGTAATGGTAAGAGTTCGTCTCAACCTTTTAATCAATCTAGTATGGCGACGCCGTTTGTCTTTCGCGAAATCACAAAAATGGAAGAGTTAGGTTATGCTTTTCGATTACGGTATCAACTGTATAGTCAGTCGAGGCATAGACCGTTTCTCCGTTTGAATGAGCAAGGTGTCGATATCGACGCTTTTGATATTCATGCCAAACACTTTGCAATTTTTCGGGAACAGGAACTGATAGGATACATACGCGCTATTTTTCCGAGAAACAACTATACCAATCCTTTGGTAAATTGTATTACGAAGGAATTTGGCAGTCTGATTTCCACACCATCGGACGAAGACTATCCTTTCCTAAGTTATGAAAATGTGCCTGAAAGTTATTTTAAATTCATGAAAACCCTGGAAAATAACGGAGATGTACTGTGTGAAGCAAGTCGATTAGTGATTCATCCTAGTTTTCAAAGTTTAGGAGTGGTTAAGATGTTGATAGAGAGCTCGCTGAGTACTCATATATTACATCACGACTGTTCGTGGGTAGTTATTAATTGTTGCCCTACGCATCAGCGCTTTTATCAGCGTTATGGTAGTAAGCACATTGGCGAAAACAAGGGGTTTACGTCAAAAGGGTGCGAAGTAATCACCCTTGCCGTACAAACGAACCCTTTGAAAGTGGAGGAACCTTATCGCGAGCGACTGATTGAACTGAACAGGCAATACAAGCAGTCGGGCCAAATCGTAATGACAGTGTAAAAAACTCATGGTTTTCCATGAGTCAATATCATGGGAAACCATGATAAATAGTATAGAAAAAAATGAGGAGGTTTGTGCAGTTATAAAACCCTATTTTTTAAACCTTTCAGACCTTTTATTTTATGAAAACGAACACTTTTATTCTGATTGTAACGGTTTACAGTTTGTTGCTGGGCTTACCAGCGATTGTTGCTCCAATGATGGCTTCCGAATATTTTGGCAAGACGGCTCCCAATGCCAATGAGCTTTCACTGTTCAATTTTTTAGGAGGCTACCAACTAGTCATGGGTTATTTGGGCTATGTAGCGTATCGCTCTACCGACAAAGCAACCCGTAGGGGGTGGTTGTTGTCCATCGTTTTTTTAACCGTTTTGGCGGAGGTAATCTATTATTACAACCTGAATGTGAGACACATGCCGCCTCATAAAACGATTGTGATGGACATGGCCATTTGGGGCGTTATGGCCGTTGGGGCTTTGTATTTTTGGAATAAAGAGAAGTAAATCAGATTTTAACCCCCTCCTTACCAATGATGAACGCTTTATCTCATTTACCAAACTCAGGAAATTATTTGGTACTTCTACGTGGGCGTTTACGATTGCGTATAGCTGACATCGTTCGATTGGAAGCAGACCGAAACTATACCCGTTTTGTGCTGGCCGACGGTCGAACGTTGTTGATGGCGCGCACGCTTGGTTCCTTCGAAAAAGAATTACCAACTGTGTTTTTTCGGGCCAACAAGAGCGTTTTGGTGAATCGTTTACACATCAAAGTGGTCGCTAAAGATTGGCTCGAAATGATCGACGGTTTTGGAGTGGCCGTAGCGAGGCGTCGAAAAATATAAGAGATCAAAACAAGTTTTGAATGTACCACTGGAAGGTCGTAATATTGCAATTGAATCAAAACGACCATCCAGTGAAAAAAATACTTATCATCAACGGCCCCAACTTGAACCTGTTGGGTAAACGTGAACCCACCATTTACGGAAGCCAAACCTTTGAAGATTACTTCCAAACCCTTCAGCAACTTTTTCCTGAAGTAGAACTTCATTATTTTCAATCAAACCACGAAGGGGCACTCATTGATAAAATCCACGAAATTGGTTTTACGTTCGACGGTATTGTTCTCAACGCTGGTGCCTATACGCACACGTCGGTAGCCATTGCCGATGCTCTTTCGGCTGTCACAACGCCTGCGGTCGAAGTTCATATTTCCAACGTACACGCCCGCGAAGCTTTCCGTCACCACAGCTACCTCAGCAGTCGGGTAAAAGGTGTCATTGTAGGATTAGGATTAAGAGGCTACGAATTAGCGGTTCGTTATCTAATGAGTTAAAAGAAACTAATTGAACCGAAAAATGCAAAACTGAAAAATGTAAAACCGAAAGCTAAAAATGCAAAGTCGAAAATTTGATTTGGAGGAACGATTGATTGACTTTGGTGTTTTAATCATCGAAGCCAGTGAAAAATTGCCCAAAACAGCTGCGGGTAAACATTTAGCGGATCAACTGTTGAGGTCAGGAACGGCTCCTGCTTTACTTTACGGTGAGGCCCAAGCGGCGGAATCCAGAAAAGATTTTGTCCATAAAATGAAGCTGGCTCTCAAAGAGTTGCGCGAAACGTCCATTAATCTCCGAATGTTGTCGAAAGCAAAAATGTATTCGGACGAGAACTTAGTAGGGGAGGCTCGACAATTGGTTGCAATTTTTCAAAAAAGCATTGATACGGCGCAGAGTAGTTAGTTTTACATTTTTCGGTTCATCAATTTTTCGGTTTTACATTTAATGATAACCTTTTATCCTGGTCCATCCAAAATTTATCCGCAAGTCGAACAGTACTTGCAGGAGGCGTATCACTCGGGGATTCTGAGCATGAATCATCGTAGCCAAGGCTTCATGGACGTGCTCAAAGAAACGCTGCGGTTGATGCACGAAAAGTTGGCGATACCTGCCGATTATTCCATTTATTTGGTATCGTCGGCCACGGAGGCGTGGGAGATTGTGGCCCAATCACTGACCAGTCAGCACAGCGCGCACCATTACAACGGTGCTTTCGGCAAAAAATGGTTTAGCTACGCCACGCACATCGTTCCGCAAACCTCGGGGTCGTTGTTCCCAATTAATCAAACTTTGCCGTATCATTTGTTTCAGGAAGGGGAAGATAGTGCGGCTTTTAATCGTCAGCGCCTCAGCGATTATGAAGTCCTGTGTTTGACCCACAGCGAAACCTCCAACGGAACCCAAATACGAATGCAGGAGTTGGCCGAAATTCGCGCCATGACGCCCGCGCTCATTGCCATTGATGCTACTTCGTCGATGGGAGGTGTGGCGTTTGACTGGACGCTCGGCGATGTTTGGTTTGCGTCGGTGCAAAAATGCTTTGGTTTGCCCGCAGGCATGGGAGTAATGGTATGCTCGCCCAAAGCCCTCGAAAAAGCGCGCCAAGTCAATGACATTTTGCGGTACAATAGCTTACTGTTTATTCACGAAAACTTTGAAAAGTACCAAACGCATTATACGCCAAACACGCTTGGGGTGTATTTGTTGATGCGGGTCATGGAGCAACTTGAGCCAATTTCTGCCATTGACCTACGAACGGTTAAACGTGCTGAAAGCCTGTATCAATTTATTGAAAATGAGACTAATTGGGGACCTTTGGTGACAAACAAAGCGACTCGTTCGGATACAGTCATTGCGGTCAAAGGGGAGCCTCAAGCGATAGCTGCGCTTAAAAAAGAAGCTACTTTGGCGGGAATTACCTTGGGCAACGGCTATGGTGAATGGAAAAATAATACTTTCCGAATCGCCAATTTTCCTGCCATTGAGGACGAGGAAGTCGAACAATTGCGGTCTTTTTTACGAAAAAGATAAGGTAGGAATCCAATAACGGATGGCTTTTGCTAATAAAAAATGAGTCATGGCGGAACGTAAACTAAATTCGACCAATTACCAAAACCAAGTTTTTCTGGAGGAAAAATGTGCGCTCAACGAACTGATTCACTTGTTAAGTAAACGCTGGTTGACGGAAGTAATGTTCAGTATCGAAGAGGGAAATGTTCGTTTTTCGAGCATCAAAGAAGACCTTAAATACATAAGCGATAATGTGTTGGCTGACCGACTAAAATTGCTTGAAAAATATAAATTGATTGTCCGCACGGAGTTTGCCAAAGAGTCGCCTACGCGGGTGGAGTACGCCCTCACTCAAACGGGAGAGACGTTGAGTGAATGGTTGGACGTACTGTGCAATTTTGCCGAAAATGACATGGATTTTTCGGCTTAGTGCGGGGACGCTTAGAAAATTGTGAGTACATAAAAAGCATAAGTGCTATTGATTGGGGGGTAGAAGGAATGTTATTTTGAGCTTTCAAAATCACCTAATCGTTCATGTAAAATGTTTAAATCAGTTATTGCATTTTTGACGCTTTTGCTCATTGGATTTACGGCCAATGCCAAGCGCGATTTTTACCAAATTAAAGTATATCATTTAAAAACCGAAGAGCAGGAAAGAAAAGTAGATGATTTCCTGAAACAAGCCTATTTGCCTGCGCTTCACCGCCTTGGGATTGCGCATGTGGGTGTGTTTAAGCCCATTCCCAATCCCGAAAAACCTGCCGACGAAAAGCTGATTTATGTGTTTATTCCGTTTAAGTCGCAAGGTGATTTTTTTCAAACTAGAACAAAAATTAGCCGCCGACAAAGCCTATTGGGCCGACGGAAAAACGTATTTGGATGCGGTTTATACTGAGCCGCCGTACGACCGTATCGAAACCATTTTGTTAACGGCATTTGAGAAGAATCCGCGCTACAATTTGCCTCAGTTGAAATCGCCGATGAAAGAGCGGGTGTACGAGCTTCGCAGCTATGAGGGTCACACGGAGAAAATCTCAAAAAACAAGATTAAGATGTTCAACGACGGCGACGAAGTGGGGCTGTTTAAACGCTTAAATTTCAACGCGGTATTTTACGGTGAAGTGGTAGCAGGAAGCCGTATGCCGAATCTTATGTACCTCACAACGTTCGAAAATCGCCCCGACCGCGACGCGCATTGGAAGTCGTTTAGTGCGGATGAATACTGGAAAAAACTTTCGGCCATGCCTGAGTATCAAAAGAATGTGTCAAAAAATGACCAACGCCTTTTGTATCCTACCGATTATTCAGATATTTAGTCGATAGCTGAGAGTCGGGTTGTGAGCAACCTGACTCTCAGCTGTTTCAAAAACCCCGAATTCATTACACTAAAATTTTCTCTCAAACGTTTTAAAATGAAGGTATCACTTCTTTTGAAACGTTTGGTATGAAAAAACGATTACGTGAGTTGATGTTGTGTAGCTTGGTGTTTTCTACACCTTATTGGGCTTTTGCTATCCATATCGTTGGGGGAAATTTTGGGATGAAATCGTTGCCTCAAAGAGGTTTTTATCAAATCAATTTGACGCTTTTTTTTGATGTAGAAGGCAGTGCCGCTATTTCGAATGCCGAGACAACCGCCAGTTGCAGTATTCGTTCGATTGCCAATGGACGTATTGTTCAAAATTTTACCATGACGCGTCAACGGTTTGAGCCTTTAGCGTATAAAAATGCTGTCTGTGTGCAACAAGGCAAATTACGAACGGCTACGGGTTATTTCTCCCAAGAACTTTTTTTAGACCCTGCCATCTATAACCAACCACAGGGGTATTTGCTTGTTTTTACCAATTGCTGTCGTAATCAAGCGATTTCTAACATTCAAAATCCCATTATTTCTGAAGGGGTAATCACGTTACAATTTCCTGCTATCACGCAAAATGGAGCGGAATTTCGCAATTCTTCTCCCGATTTTGGACTTCCAAATGGGGACTATATCTGTATCAATAAGCCTTTTGATTTTAATTCGATGGCGACCGATGCCGATGGTGACGAACTGCGTTATTCGATGGTCACTCCTTACGGAAAAATAGACATAAACAATAGTTTTCAGGAGGTACGATGGGCGGCGGGTTTGGGTTTATCCAACGTGATTCCTGGGCCACGGCCTCCCGTAGTTAACCCTCGAACGGGCCTGATGTCACTGACGGCCAATCGGCCAGGCATTTATGTTTTTACTATTTTGGTAGAGGAATACCGAGCTGGAAAACGAATCGGTTTTGTTCGGCGCGATTTTCAACTGCCAGTGGTTGACTGTCAGCGTAGTACCCTTCCTGAGCCTCCTGTTTATACTTCTACTTCCCCCAATCAAGTGGTTCAAGAGTTGGAGCTGTGTGAAGGGGCTTCGGTCACGTTAGCCACTGCGGAAAAAAGTGATTATGCGTACCAATGGCAAAGAGACAATGTCAATTTGACGGGAGCCAATTCGACTTCGTTGCTTGTCACTCAGCCTGGAGATTATCGTGTTATTGTCAGCTCGGCCCTTGTGTGTGCAGGAGATACCAATTCGTTGATTGTGAAGGTAAAAAAAGCGCCTTCTCCCACCATCCAACTCAGTCCGACGGATACATTGCGTTTATGTGCGGCTGAAAATGGTGAATTGCGCGTAACGGAGTCGGCCAATTATCAATACAAATGGTACAGGAATGGAGAAGTGGTTGAAGGACAGGAAAAGTCAACCTTAAATGTCCAATCGGGGGGTACGTATATTGTTCAGGTTACTACCCAACTTCGACCCAATTGCCCTGTCTCTGCTTGGGATACCGTGCAGGTGGTCACGGCGGCAATCGTTACTTTTGATTCTTTGGGTAAAGTATGTTTTAGCGATTCGGGAGTAGTTCCGTTGCGGGTATCTCCTGCGGGAGGGATTTTTGTCGGAAAAGGGGTGGAGGCAAACAGCGTGAAGGTCAAAGACGCTGGGGTAGGAGTACATACGGTAAGCTACGAGCTCAAAGATCCTGCCACGGGCTGTATTGGCAAGCAGACCCGTTTGTTGGTGGTGCTGCCCCTTCCTGAAATCAACCTTCCTGCTTCTCAAAGCATTGCTCTAGGTGAAAATGTTACACTAAAACCCCAAACAAAAGACCCAATGAATGAACAATTTCAATGGTCACCTGCGGAAGGACTTGATGATCCATTTTCTCCAACGCCTATCGCTTCGGTTCAACAAAATATGACTTATACGCTTCGAGTGACCGATAAAAACGGATGTTTCAATCAGGCAGCAATTAGGCTTGTTTCCTCCAATCTAATCCTAATTCCCGATGCGTTTTCTCCCAATGGCGATGGCGTAAATGACCGCTTAGAGATAAAAAAGAACGGCGATTTCCCCAGCCTTGAACTGTTTATTTACAATCGGTGGGGCGAGTTATTGTTTCATGAAAAAGATGCCTACCAAAATTCGTGGGACGGTACCTACCGCGAGAAGCGTGTTCAGGCAGGCGCCTATAGTTATGTCATTCAAAACTTGGAAAAGGGGGTGAAGCAAGCAGGGCGACTTTGGGTGCTGTATTGATTTTTCAAAAATCAATATGTTCGTAAACTTCATCCAAATGCAACGTGATGCCTAACGAACGAATCGACAAGAGCCCATCCGTACCCTGCGCTGCCGTTTTTTGCCACGTGTTTTCTTCCAATTGATACCAAGATTCAACAAGGGGAGTATGTTGCTCAACGACGATGTATTCTTTGAGGGAAGGAAGTCGCTGGTACAACATAAATTTTTCGCCTCGGTCGTAGTTTTGAGTGCTTTTCGATAGTACTTCCACGATGACAAAGGGATTGACAATGATGTCCTCGCGGCCGTTCCAAAATTCAGGCTTTTCACAAATAACCAAAGCATCAGGGTAAACAGTCGTATCTTCTGAATCGATTCGAATCTTTTGATCGCTATTCAAAACAAGGTATTTCTGCCTTAATCCACGAACAGCTATTTTTAAGGCTGTGGTAATATTGGTGGAAATTTGATTGTGTAGAAGGGTTGCGCCAGCCGTAGGTATAATTAATCCGTTATAAAACTCATTCTTGCTTTTTGTTCGTTCTTCAATACGTAAATATTCTTCGTGCGTGTAAATTTTGTTGGTGCGTGGCTTGCGTAAAACTCCCATAATCAAGACCATATCTTTCGGCGTTTTTGACGAAATTATAAAAAAATGGTCAAGGCACTTTCAATTAGTTGGTGATTTTGTTGTGAGGATGAATCGGGTTGCTCACAACCCGATTCACCCTTTATTGCTCCAGAGGAGCAACATCTTTGTAGAAAAAAGAATGAGGTCTTAACCAAAGAGCCCCATCGGGGTGACATCTTTTTCTAATTTACAATGCTTTAAAGCGTTCAAAGCAGGCTTTTTCGAGTTCTTCGCGGTCGTCGGGGTGGGCAATGTTGATGAGAGCTTTGGCACGTTGACGAAGGTTTTTGCCAAACAAATAGGCCGAGCCGTATTCCGTAATGATGTAGTGAGCATGGGCGCGCGTCGTGACCACGCCAGCCCCTTGTTTGAGGAAAGGCACAATGCGCGATACGCCTTTTTGAGTCCGTGATGGTAGTGCAATAATCGGTTTCCCTCCTTGGCTCAACGCTGCTCCCCGCATAAAATCCATTTGTCCACCCACGCCCGAATACTGGTACGTGCCAATGGAATCGGAACAAATTTGACCCGTTACGTCCACTTCCACGGCGCTGTTGATGGCCACTACTTTGGGGTTTTGTTTGATGATGTGCGGGTCGTTGACAAAATCAATGTCTAAAAATGAAAACGCAGGGTTATCATTGACGTAATCGTACAACCGCTTGGTACCCAAGGCAAAACCCGTGACGGTTTTGTTGGGGCTGATGACTTTACACTTATTGTTGATGATGTCTTTATCAAACAAATCAATCAAGCCGTCGCTGAACATTTCGGTGTGTACTCCGAGATTTTTATGGTTGTACAAACATTGCAGCACCGCGTTGGGAATGGAGCCAATGCCCATTTGAAGCGTACTGCCGTCGTCGATGAGTTCGGCGACGTAGCGGCCAATTTGTTGGTCCACTTCCGAGACCGCTCCTCCAAACTTACCTTCGTGCAAGGCGTCTTCACAATAGACCATGGCATGAAAACGGCTGGCATGAATCATCCCGTCGCCGTGGGTGCGGGGTACGCTGGGGTTGACTTGGGCAATGACGTACCGAGCGTTGTTGACAGCCGAGCGGGCAATGTCAACCGATACCCCCAACGAGCAGTAACCGTGCTGGTCGGGTACGGAAACGTGAACAATGGCCACATCGACGGGTAGAATTTTTTGGTTGAATAACTCAGGAATTTCGCTCAAAAAAACGGGTACATAATCAGCTCGACCTTCGTTGACAGCTTTGCGAATACTTTCCGAAACAAACAACGAATTGATGTGAAAATGCCCTTCAAATTCGGGTTTATCCACGTACACATCACCATAAACGGTAATGGACACAATTTCTACGTCGTGCAGCCGAGGGGCTTCTTGGGCAAGGTGACGAAGTAAATACGTGGGTGTTTGGGCACTTCCGTGGACAAATACTCGGTGGCCAGATTGAATGCAAGAAAGGGCTTCTTGGGGCGAGACGTAACTAATTTTAGGTCGCAAGGTGTGAGTGAGTTGGTTCTTGGAACAATGCTAATTACCTATCGTTGCTAAAAAAATGATGTTGGTCAGAACTACTCTTTCCAAAGCCGTTTTTCTACTTTTTATCTACGCAAAGCCCAAGTAGGTCATCATTTTGTAAAAGAATGGGTAATTTTTGTTTGTTTTGGTAATTTAACGTCCCTATTCAAACACTAACTCTTCATCTTATAACTCTATGAGCCAAATTTTCCGCGCATTGTCACTTTGTTGCGCTGTTGTGGTGAGTTCATCTTCGTTGTTTGCCCAAAAACTCGCCCCCCTTTCCGTTGAAAAAATCATGCGTGACCCCAAATGGATGGGCGTAGCACCTACCAATCCAGTGTGGAGCGAGGACGGAAGTAAAGTTTACTTTAGCTGGAATCCCGACAAGGCTACCAGCGATTCGTTGTACGTCTATGACGTCGCTTCAAAACAAACCCGTAAAGTGACGCCCCAAGAGCGCCGCGCTTTGCCAGGTCAATTTGGAGGAGCGTACAATCGGGCATTTACCCAAAAATTATATGCCAAAAATGGTGATTTATTTTGGTTGGATATTAAAACAAACCAAACTCGTCAGTTGACCAATACCGTTGAAAATGAGTCGGGCGTGACTTTTAGTGGTGACGAAACAAAAGCCGTTTTTCGTCGAGGATTAAATCTTTTTGCGCTGACGTTGGCTACGGGAGAGTTGACCCAATTGACCAATTTTCAAGCAGGAAACAAACGCTCCGAAGCCGCCGCAGGTGAACAAGAAAAATGGTTGAAAGCGGATCAATTGGCGATGTTTGAGATTTTGAAGGAGCGCTCCGACAAGAAAAAAGAAGGCGATAAAATTGCCAAAGCCGACTTGCCAAAGCGTCCGAAGGATATTTATACGGGTGAAGCGCAAGTTGATAACGTGACGTTGTCGCCCAAAGGTGATTTTGTGACGTATCGTTCGGTAAAAGCTGCCACTGGCACCAAGCCGACAATTGTGCCTAACTACGTGACGGAGTCAGGCTTTACGGAAGATATTCCTGCACGTACCAAAGTAGGGGTGGCACAGCCTACGTCGCAGTTGTTTGTTTATAACATTGCCCGCGATACGGTGTTGGAAGTATCGACCAAAGACCTGACGGGTATCAACGATAAACCCGATTATTTGAAGGACTACAAGCAAGATACTACCAAGGCTAAAAAGCCTGCGGCGCGCAAAGTAAACTTTATGAGTTTGTCGTGGTCAGAAGATGGCAAGTATGCGGTGGTGATGGTGCGTGCGCAAGACAACAAAGACCGTTGGATTGCGCTGCTAGACCCTGCTACGGCTAAATTAAAAACCCTCGACCGCGTTCGCGATGAAGCGTGGGTGGGTGGCCCTGGGAGCTTTTCGTTGAATTGGATTGATAACGAGACGATTATGTTTCATTCGGAAGCGAATACTGGTTTTTCGCATTTGTACAGTGTCAACGTAGCCAATGGCACCCGCAAAGCCTTAACTTCGGGGAAATTTGAAGTACAACAGGCGCAAGTATCGCGCGATAAAAAGTCGATTTACTTTACCTCAAACGAGGTTCACCCAGGCGAGCAGCATTTCTACAAAATGTCGGTAACGGGAGGAGAACGGACGGCGTTGACCAAAATGACGGGAAGCAACGATGCGACGCTTTCCCCCGATGAGTCTAAACTTTTGATTCGTTATTCGTCGAGTACGCAGCCTTGGGAATTGTATTTGCAAGATAATCAGGCCAATGTGACGCCGACCAAAATTACCAACTCTACGTCGGAAGAGTTTCGCAGTTACGCGTGGCGCGAGCCCCAAATTATTACGGTGAAAGCCACCGACGGCACCGACGTATATGCGCGTTTGTACGTTCCTAAAAAGAAAAACGGGGCGGCTGTGGTGTTTGTCCACGGCGCAGGGTACTTGCAAAACGCCCACAAATGGTGGAGTCAGTATTTTAGAGAGTATATGTTCCACAACTTGTTGGTGGACATGGGCTACACGGTGCTTGACATGGACTACCGTGCGTCGGCAGGCTACGGCCGCGACGTGCGTACGGGCATTTACCGTTTTATGGGCGGAAAAGACCTTGACGACAACGTGGACGGGGCAAAGTATTTGGTAGAAAAGCACGGCATCAATCCCAAACGTATCGGGATTTACGGGGGCTCGTACGGGGGCTTTATTACGTTGATGGCGATGTTTACCAAACCTGGCGTATTTGCGGCGGGAGCGGCCTTGCGCCCCGTGACAGACTGGGCGGCTTATAATCATGGTTATACGGCCAACATTCTCAACGAACCCCAAACGGACTCGTTAGCGTACCGCCGTAGCTCACCGATTTACCACGCCGCAGGCTTGCAGGGGCATTTGTTGATTTGCCACGGGATGGTCGATGTGAACGTACACATCCAAGACTCTTACCGCTTGGTACAACGCCTCATTGAGTTGAAAAAAGAGAACTGGGAAATGGCCGCCTATCCGATGGAAGACCACGGTTTTGTAGAAGCCTCAAGCTGGACCGACGAGTACAAACGTATTTTAAAGTTGTTTCAGGAGAAGCTGAAATAGACCTTTTTTCTACTAATAACTTTTTCGGCAGGTTTATCAGGTTGAACTCATTAAAATAAAGAACTGCGATTCATTGCTCCAGAGGAGCTACATCTTAGTAGTAACAATAAATTAGACATTCCCCAAAGCCCCATGGGGGTGACATCTTTCACCAAGTGTGGGTCACCTCGATGGGGCTTTTTTGGGGGGGGGTATTTGCCTTTTTCTACTAAGATTTCACCTCTCCGAGGCTCCTTTATTTTTAATGCGTTTAGCCTGAGCGACTTTATATTTACAGGTTTTCAATCCAAATCAAATCAGAATTGAGCCGTAATAAATTGTGTTTGGTGAATGTAGCGCGGTATTTGCTCAAATTTTACGCCTAAAAATCAGGTTGAACTCATTAAAATAAAGAACTGCGATTCATTGCTCCAGAGGAGCTACATCTTAGTAGTAACAATAAATTAGACATTCCCCAAAGCCCCATGGGGGTGACATCTTTCACCAAGCGCCGGTCACCTCGATGGGGCTTTGGGGTGGTGTTTATTTGCCTTTTTCTTGTTGTATTGTTATGCTTCTCCGAAGCAATAAGATTCGAACTTGATGGACTCTCTACAAAGGTTAGGCTTCCGTACAGGCGGCCCTGTCCGAAGCAATACAAACTACTAATATCCTAAAACTTATGCGTAACTATTTGGTATTAAACAGTTTGTTTGCACTAAGGTAAGTTCCAAAACCGCTTTTGTATGATTTCAAACAAGCGGTTTTAGACCTCTAGGAGGTGACAAAGCGAAGTTGTTCACTCTCTGCTTCCATAGTCAGTAAAATCCCCGTGACTAAAAATAAACACTGTGTAATACGGACAAGTGCCAAATCCGTTTTTTATGCTTCCAAACAAGCGGTTTTAGACCTCTACGAGGTGACAAAGGCATCCGAGAGGTGAAATCGTCGTCAATTAAAGTTCTTCTATTTCTTCTTTGGATAAGCCCGTTGCTTCGATAATTTGTTCAAGAGGGAATGACATAGACAACATTTTTTTTGCAACTTTCTTGACGCCATCTAATTCTGCGGTTTTTACGACTTCTTTTACTTCAATATACGTTAACAAACTTTCTTGATATTCAGCATATTGAGAGGCCGTCATGTTGGCTATTTCGGCAATTCTGAAAGCTTTTTCAAAGATAGGTTCTTTCAAAATAGCGGGTATTTCATCAAAACCTTCTAGCTTTTTTAGGAAGTAAATCCATTTATCAAAATGAGTTTCCAGCTCGTTTTCCTCTTTTGTAAAGAGTGGCATCTGCAAAAACTTGAAATTCAATTTGTCATAGAAGACATCGCCATCCTGATCTTTCAGCTTTACACTTCTGAGAAACTTCTGTTTTTCTTCTTGTTCATCGTACTGAAAATCCAAAATAGCAATCATGTAAATAGGAGTTAGGCGAAAATCCCACTCACCTCTTTTGGCTTGCTCACGGATGGGAAAAGTAGAATAAAAAAGTGAGCGATCTTTGAAGAAGTTTACTTTAGCTTTTTGCATTTCCACAATGATTTTCTCACCACTTTGGGTTTGGCAATGAATGCGGAGTGCCGCCCAATCAAAAATAGCTTTGCGTTCATGAATTAGTTCGGCAAAACTCTCTACATTGCGAAAATTCAAATTTGTAATTTGGTGTTTTTGGGGTAGTAGTTGGTTTAAAAAATCAATCAATAAATCTTTGTTGGCATCTTCCCCGAATAATTTTTTAAAGCCAAAATCGGTATAAGGGTTGATATATTTAGACATACTAAGCGGATTTTTTATGCAATTTACACCTTTTTCTGCTCAAACTCTCTGTAAAGTAATCATTTACCAACGGGTTGTGTAATACATAGCCAAAGCAATAGCCTCCGCGAGTCACAATCTCCGTTGGTGTTAAAATTTATTCTCCATCTTCCGTTTTGGTGGCTTGGTTGGGCGTTAAAAATGGGCTTGCTTTGGCTTTTAAAGCATTGACGTACCATTTTTTTCTATCACCAAACTAATCACATGAGAAAACTAAGTTACCTTCTCGTTGTCACGCTCCTTGTTTCGCTTAGCACCAGAGCGCAGGACGAAATCTTAAAAAAACTCGAAGCCATTGCGGTCATCGACCAAAAAGTAATGATGCCCATGCGCGATGGCGTTCGGCTGGCTACCGATATTTATCGACCCAAAGGTGACAAACCTGTCCCCATTATTTTCTCCCGAACGCCTTACAATTTCAACTCATGGGGGAACGGCGAAATGCGTACGGGAACCTACCAAGCGGCTTACGAAGCCGTGCGGAGAGGATATGCGTATGTCGTTCAAAATGAGCGCGGTCGATTCTTTTCGGAAGGGACGTGGGATATTTTAGGCACGCCACTGACGGACGGGTACGATGCCTTTGAGTGGATGTCGAAACAGCCGTGGAGCAACGGCAAAATCGGGACGCTTGGTTGCTCGTCAACGGCAGAATGGCAAATGGCTGTGGCCTCCCTCGATCACCCCGCGCACGCGGCCATGATTCCGCAGGGATACGGGGCGGGCGTAGGTAAAGTAGGGGAGTTTTGGGAACAGGGCAACTGGTACCGCGGTGGAGCGCAACAAATGTTGTTCACGGCTTGGTTGTACGGCACTCAAAACGACGTGATTCGCCCCGAATTTCCCAAAAATGCTACCCAAGAGCAGCTCGTACGCGTATCGCGGTATTTTGATTTAGCAACCGAAATGCCTCCCGTCGATTGGTCGAAAGCCTTACGCCATTTGCCCGTGACGGACATTATCAAAAATGTAAACGGACAAGACGGGGTGTACGAAAAGATGATTCGCCGCAAACCCAATGACCCTGAGTGGTTTAAGGGAGGACTGTATCACGATAACATGCCGTTCAATAAGCCAAGTTATTGGTTTGTGTCGTGGTACGATGTGTCGTCGAGTCCCAATTTGGCGTTGTTTAACCACGTTCGCAAAAATGCCAAAAACAAACAAGTCGCTGATAATCAGTTTTTAGTAATTGCGCCTACGCTTCACTGTGCGTACAAACGGGCGACCGAAAATACCGTGGTGGGCGAACGCAGCGTGGGCGATGCGCGTCTGGATTACGACAGCATGACGTACGGTTGGTTTGACCTTCACTTGAAAGGAGAGGCCAACGGGTTTGCGGAAAAAACACCGCGCGTTAAGTATTACACCATGGGGTCGAACAAATGGCAATCGTCGGAGACGTGGCCGCCTGCCAATGCCGAAATGACGACTTATTATTTGAACAGTGGGGGACGGGCCAACAGCCTACACGGAGACGGGAAGTTGACAACTCAGCCATTGACCAAAGACGATAAAATGGATTCCTTCACCTACGACCCCGCGTATCCTGTGCCTTCGTACGGGGGCAACGTGTGCTGTACGGGCAATGCCGTTCAGGGTGGTTCGTTTGACCAGCACCAAATGGAATCGCGGAATGATATTTTGGTTTATACCACCGAACCGTTCAAAGACGGCGTAGAAGTGACGGGTTCCATCGAAACGACGTTGTACGTGTCGTCGGACGCGAAGGATACTGATTTTACGGTGAAAATCTTGGATGTATATCCTGACGGTAAAGCGTATAATTTGGACGAAACGATTTTGCGCGCGCGTTACCGCGAAGGGTTTGACAAGGAAGTGATGATGGAAAAAGGCAAAGTTTACAAACTGAACCTCAGCCCGATGTCCACGTCTAACTATTTTGCGCCAGGCCACAGCATTCGGATTGAAGTTTCGAGCAGTAATTTCCCTCGTTTTGAACGAAATTTGAATACGGGTGGTAATAATTATGATGAGAAACAAGGAGTAGTGGCGCATAACCAAATTCACCATTCGACCTTGTATCCGTCACAAATCCGTTTACCAATTGTAAAAAAATAACAGCGTGGGAAAGTTTTATCCAAAAATCGAAGAAGCGCACCGGGCGTTTGTCGATAAACAGCATCTATTTTTTGTGGCTACGGCTCCGAGTAGTACGGAAGGCCACGTCAACCTTTCGCCAAAGGGAGTGGATAGTTTTAGAATCCTATCCGACACCGAGGTGGGATACATGGACTTGATTGGGAGCGGAAACGAAACGTCGGCCCATACCCTCGAAAATGGGCGAATTACGTTCATGTTTTGCTCGTTCGATAAAACGCCCAATATTTTGCGCTTCTACGGTCGCGGAAAAGTTGTTTTACCCAATACGCCTGAGTGGGAAAAATACGCCCCCCAATTTACGACCTATTCAAGTACGCGTCAGCTCATCATTGCCGAAATCAACTTGGTACAAACCTCCTGCGGGTTTGGCATTCCATTGTTTGACTACGTGGGTGAGCGTTCGATTCACTTCGATTGGGCTGAGAAAAAAGGAGAAGAGGGGTTACGTGACTACGTTGGAGAAAAGAACCTGATTAGCCTCGACGGTCTTCCCACGCACTGGGAGCAGGAGTTGGGGAAATAGAAAAATAAAAGGGAGGCTTCGGCCTCCCTTTTATTTTTAAGCACTAAATTGACGATTACTTATCACCTTTCTGAGTATCCCCTGACTTTGGAGTGAAAACAGCGTTTTTCTCGTTTCCTCCTGCCATTAAGTAGGCCATCAAGTCTTTTAGTTCTTCTTCGTTCAAGCTATTGATCAAGTTTCCAAACATGATAGAAACTGGAGAATATTTGTGCGAAGCGACGTTTTTCTTGAGCAACTTCATTGTTTTCTCAGGCTCATACGGGTTTTGCGATACATAGAAGGCATTGGCATCTTCGTTGGTCAAACGACCTACGATAGACTCGCCGTTTTTGAGCGTAAAGTGTGTCGCCGCGTATTGGTCTGACACGCTCTTATTAGGGTCAATAATCGCCTCTAACATATCTTTGGTAGAGAAACGTGTGCCCAATTGTGTCAAATCTGGTCCTATACTTCCACCTTCTCCGCGCATACTGTGGCAACGGTTACAAGTGATGGCTTCGTACATATTTTTACCGTTTTCAAAGTTACGGCCTGTCAATTTACCCTCAACTGCTGCCACAGAATTGTCGAGTTTCCACTGGCGACCTGGGCCTTTTGGATAGGTTACTTTGGTAAGGTCATTGCCATTTTTGGTCAATAACTCACCACCCGAAAGCTTGTCGTAGTAAGCCGTTTTACCTTCTGGTACGTTTTTCAATGCTAGTTTACGCGCACGGTCGATAAAACCAACGTAGCTACGTCCACCTTTAAAGCTAAATGCTTTGTAGAACCACTTGAAATAGCGCTCATGCAGCTCAGGAGTCCATCCTTTTTTCGCTAAACTAAGCATAGTTGCATAGTACGTCTGCTGGGCAGGAGGCATACTTTTCAACATGTCAGCAATGTCCAAACCGTATTGGGGGTTACGCATGATCAACTCAGCCGATGCGGTTGCCGTTTCACCACCTGCGGTAAGGTTCGTAGGTTGTTCTTTGGCTTCCAACAAGGCCAATGTTTTAGGGATTACACCTGGAGCTTCTAAGTAAATCAGAATTTTGCTTAATTGACGGTTTAGGTCAGAGCTGTTAGCATTTGCGGGGAAAGATGGATTCAACGCTGCGGCAATTTTTGAACCTGTAGCCGCATCGGGAGCTCCTGTGCGCAAGAAAACCAACTCGTAGGCACGCAATAGATCAATTTGCTGAGCCTCAGTCAACGACTTGAAGTTGATGTTCAACAATGAATTGAGCATTGCTCCTTTTAACTCAGTTTTGTTTTGACGAGCAAGCGCGATGATGGCGTTGATAGACGTGATTGGGTCTTTTTCGCTAATGGCCTTGTCTTGCCATTCAGCAACTGGTTGGTGCTCAACGGCCAAACGTGCTGCATAACGAATGAAACGATCTGGGTGTTTCAAATAAGGCCAAGCCGTTGCCACTGCTTTTGCGTTTGGCTCGCCGTGGAATTTCTCCAAGCTACGACGAAGTTCGTTTTCTTTTGTAAGAGCTGTTGGAGCAGGAGAGGCAGTGCTTTCTGTGCCTGTGTAATATACCCGATATACATCCGACTCAAGACGACGACCACCCGTCATGAAGTACAAGGCACCGTCTGGGCCAACAACACCATCCGTAAGTGGAAGCGGAATACCCGAAATAAATTCTTCGTGTTCGCCTGTGTAGGTAGAGCCAGATGGTTTGAGGTGAATGGCGTGCATGATCCCAAAGCTCCAGTCGAAGGCCAACAAAGTTTTCTTGTATTTGGCAGGGAATTTGGCATCTCTCAAATAAATAAGGTTGGTAGGAGAGCCTTGCCCAATGTTCATGATAGCAGGCATGTTATCAGGCCAAGTAGCTGACCACTTGCTGTTACCAGTTCTCCAGCCAAATTCAGTAGCGCTGGTAGCGTGGCAAATACGGGTTGGGCGGTACCAAGGTAAACCAAAATCCCATTCCATATCAGCATCATACACAAACAAATCACCTACTTCGTTGAAGGCCATGTCAAAGGCATTACGATAACCTGCACTAATCAACTCCCAATTTTTACCTTCGGGGTCAACGTTAGCAATCCAGCCACCAGGAGCCATACGGTCGTTGGCGTGGCCGCGTGGGTCTTTGATAAGCGGGAAAAGGTTATCTTCTTGCCAAGTCGCAGGCAAACGATACGCATCCATTTTAGGAACGTCGGTATGGTTTCCTGAAATGACATAAAGCGATTGTTTATCAGGCGACAAGATAATGCTGTGAGGGCCGTGTTCGCCATCGCCAGCAAGCTCTTTTAGCAAAGTAAGCTTGTCGTATTGGTCATCATTGTCAGTATCTTGCAAACGGTACAAACCGCTTTTACGTGGGAATGTACGGTTGTTTTTACTGTTGTTAATCATCACATACAAGCTATTGAACGCATACAATAGCCCGTTGGCATACCCCATTCCGAGTGTATCAGCAGCGCTTTTTCCAATTTTTAAGGGTTCTACTTTGGGAGCTCCTGTCGTACCGAGAGGAGGGAGTTCCAAACGATAGAGCGTACCGTATTGGTCTGACGTAATCAAACGACCTTTGTTGTCGAACGTCATCGCTACCCACGAACCTTGTTTGTTCTCGGAAGGACTATACAAGTGTTCGGCCTTAAACCCAGGTTGAAGGCGTAGCTTCTCCACCTTTGGATTGTCGCGGCCGTTCACTGCAGGTTCTGTTTTGTTGAGGATAGTAAACGACGCCGCTAAAGTAAACAGGGCAGAAGCCCCTAGAAATGCGCGGAAAGAGCGGTGTTTAGTGAACATAGGAAATAGGAATATGGGTACAGATTTAGAATAAGCGTAATAATGTGTGGTTTTCTAGTCGTAAGATAAAAGGGGGCTACCCCTGTAATTTTACCTTACTATTCGAAAAATAGGCCATTTTGTACTCAAAAAACTTCGAGCCGACTGCGGCAATCGGCTCGAAGGAACTGATTAGAAATTAGGACTCAAATCTGCTTCAGCAGCTGGTAGTCCGTAGTATGGGGTGATGATGGTAAAAGCATCACTTGGTACAAAACCTGATTCAGGGAAATAGTACCGGAACTTGTCGGCTTTCACACGGTCGCCATAGGCTTTGATAACCGTTTCGAGGCGGCCAGTACGTACTAAGTCATGCAGGCGCTTTGCTTCAAATGCCAACTCAACCCGACGCTCTTGATAAACGGCATCGCGGAGAGCTGATTGTGTAGCGGCAGTTGTATTTGCTAATCCTGCACGGGTACGAACTTGGTTAAGGAACGGGGTCGCATCTGCTAACTTGTTTTGCTCAATCAATGCTTCGGCCAAGAACAACAATACTTCTGAATAGCGATAGATAGGCCAGTTCATGCCGTGGTTGTTGTGCAAAGCGTGAGGTTTAGCGTACTTTTTGGCGTAAGGGAAAGTCTTATTGGTATGTAAAGCACCACTCAAGGTGATCATTCCAATGGTAGCCTCTTTACGCTTATCACCCGTTTCGTAGGCTTCAATCAAATCAGGCGTTGGAATATTATTACCTTCTCCTGATAAAGGTTGAGGATTCGAAGTTCCCGTAATGGTTACCAATTCACTGGCCGACATTGGGTAAGGAAGCATACCGTACAAAAAAGTACCATTTAGCCCTTGTGAACCTTCTAAGTATTGTACCTCAAAAACTGATTCTTTGGTGTTTTTGTTTCCAGTACTCGTTGAGAAGGCATCTGCATAGTTTGGCATCAAGCTGTATTCATTACTTGATACAATGGCACGAAGTTGTGTTTCGGCATCTGCCCACTTTTTCTGAATCATATAGACATTGGCCAACAACGCACGCGCTGAACCAGAAGTAGCACGACCAGCTTCTTGTGCCGATTTGGCTGGAAGAAGGCTGATGGCTTCGGTGGCATCTTTGATGATTTGAGCGTACAACTGCTCACCAGTAGCGAGGGCTGCTGCTGCTTCTGAGCGGGCACTCACTGGGGTCAATTGGAGCGGTCCACGGTTAAAGTAACGGGCTATTTCCAAATACGCCAATGCTCTCAGAAACAATGCTTGTCCCTTTACGTTCTTTTTCGTAGCATCGGGAATTGTAGCTGCATCAATCAATGCCAATATCTGATTCGTCCGAGCGATAATCAAGTAATTTTGGCGATAGGCGGTCAACACGTTACCGTTGGTCGTGATACCGTTGGCAGTGGGTACGTTGAAATCAGCTAAGTTCGATTGGTTTTCGGTAGCACCAAACAGAACGTTACGTACGTAGCGGGCATTGTCCGAATGTTGTTCGGCAAGCAAGTGGGAGTTGCCGTTGTGCAATCCACGTAAAGGCACGTATGCCGCATTTACAGCCTGAATAAAGTCGGACTCAGTCTTGAAAAATGTGGCCGAACTAAGGGCGGTTTCGGGCGTTACGGTAAGAAATTCGTCGGTGTTGCAACTAAAAGCACCTAAACTTAAAGCAATAGAAAATATGAGTGATTTTTTCATGTTCTTCAATGATTTTGGTTAAACCCTTGGTTTAGAAATTAAAGTTTACACCAATGGTTGATGTACGTGGTACAGGGTAGTTGAACAAGTCAACGCCTGGGCTGAGGTTACCACCATCTCCTTGACCGTTTTGCTGTGCACTGGTTTCAGGGTTAGAACCACCCCAATATTTAGTGAATACCAATGCTTGCTGAATAGAAGCATAGATACGTGCCGAACGGAAGAGTTTGTTCGCCTTGTTGATGGTATAACCTACCGTGATGTTTTTGATGGTAAAGAAAGACGCATCAGCTACAAAGCGGCTATTCTGCCAGTCACGCTCGATACCTGTAGCAGTACCTCCACCGACGGTCGTACCATAGAAACCTTTTCCTGGGTTAGCCTCCGAACGGAAACGGTATTTTACTTCTCTGTGAAGGTTAAACACCCCATCCAAGTTAGCCGTGCTGTACAAGTGGCGAACCCAAAGTTGATTGCCCTGCGAACCCGAACCAATAATGCTGAAGTCAAAGTTGCCATAGTTTAGGTTGGTGGTGATTCCATACGTAAAATCAGGGAATGGATTACCCAAAATGGTACGGTCATCTTTGTCGCCACCGTTGGTAATTACCCCGTCACCGTTTACATCCACCAATTTAATGGTTCCAACAAACGAACGTCCTGGAACAACAGGAGAGTTTTTAAGGTCTTCTGCATTCATATATACTCCGTTTGCCAAGTGACCATAGAATTGGCCAAACGGCTTACCTACTTGGGTAATGTGGTGCAAGCCATACACGCGGTCAATACCATCAGCCAATGCAAGTACTTTATTACGGTTGAACGAAATGTTTCCATTCACAGTCCACTTGAGCTTGCTTGTGCTAAGAATACGGGTGTTAAGCGCGATTTCGTGTCCCCAAAACTTAATTTCACCAATGTTGTCATTGAAGTTGGTAAAACCTGACTCTTGTGGAATCTGAACGGCATATAACAAGTTGGTAGTATTTTTGGTATAGTAGTCGTACGTCAATTGGAAACGGTCATTGAGGAAACCAATGTCAAACCCTAAGTCTAATTGACGTGTAGTTTCCCAACCGAGGTTTGGATTGGACAACGAAGTCAATGCTGCCCCTGCTGCTACGTTATTCCCAAACACAGCATTTACCGTGTTGTTGATAAGTGCATACTGCGTATAGTTACCAATGTTATTGTTACCCGTTACCCCTAAACTAGCTCTAAGTTTAGCAAAAGAGATTTTGTCAAAGGTTTTCATGAAATCTTCATCCGACATAACCCACCCTGCTGATATTGATGGGAAAGTACCCCAACGGTTGTTTGAACCAAAGCGAGAAGAACCGTCGCGACGAATAGATGCCGTGAGAAGGTACTTGCCTTTGTAGTTGTACGATAAACGTGAAAGCAATGAAGTAAGTCTCCATTCCTGTACGTTGCTGTTGGTACCACCACGAGCGACGTTGATAGCTCCTTGGATTGTTGGAAGGCGGTCATCAGCGTACGTATCGGCTTGAATACGGCTTGACTCACTGCGGAAGCTCTGGTTGGTATAACCCGCCAAAAGTTCAAAGTTGTGCTCATTGAACGACTTAGAATAAGTAGCCAAGTTTTCGTTCAACCATCCAAAGTTATCTGTCGCTTCGCGTATTGAAACTGCTGTAACAGGAACAGCCGTGTTGATGGCACTCGTCGCCGTAGAAGGGTTAAAGAAGAAGAACTTTTGATTTAATAACTCAACGTTGAACGTTGATTTTAGAGTTAAACCTTTAATAGGGCTATAGGCAATGTAAGCGTTTGAAAGAATGTTGGTTTGTTTTGTTTCATTCTTCAACTCATTTGCCGCACGTACCCAGTTCGGATAAGCAAAGATATTACCTGTGCTTGAGGGGAAACGATTGAATAACGTAAGATCACCTTTTTCGTCGTAAATAGGCATCACTGGCCAAGTGTGGATGGCGTTGAATAAAATACCAGTACCACGGTCACCATCCGTACGAGGAGTGTTATCAAAAACGTACTGAGGAGCAATGTTCATTCCGATGGTTACTTTATCAGACACTTTGTATTCGCTGTTCAAGCGGAGTGAGTAGCGTTGGTATTTGGTGTTGATAACCACCCCTTCTTGATTGAAGACCCCTGCAACCAACGAAGTGCTTACCTTGTCTTTATTAGAAGTCAAAGTTAAGTTGTAGCTCTGAAGGGGAGCACGACGAAGTACTGCATCGTACCAGTCGTTATTTTTGCCTTCATAGATTGAAGGGTTTTGGAACTCTGCTGGAACAGGTTGGTTGGCATCTTCATAGTATTCTTTTTTGAACTGCGCAAACTCAACGGCATCCATCATTTCAAAACGACCTTTCTTTGGCACAACTTGAGTTCCTGTAAATACGTTGAAACTCACGTTTGTTTGTCCGCTTTTACCTCTTTTTGTGGTGATAAGAACTACCCCGTTGGCAGCCCGAGAACCGTACAATGAAGTTGAGGCAGCATCTTTCAAAATCGAAATGTCTTCAATTTCATCAGGGTTTAACGCACCGATGTTGCCCGTAATAGGGAAGCCATCGACCACATAAAGGGGCTCGCTACCACCCGATACCGAAAGTTGCCCTCTGATCCGGATGTTCATCCCTTGACCTGGGCGACCAGTCGTTTGGTTGATTTGAACCCCCGCTACTTGTCCTTGAAGTTTTTGGCCAATCTGCGATACAGGTAAGTCTTTGATTTCTTTTGAAGAAATAGTTTGAACAGCTCCTGTTACTTCTTTTTTGGTTTGGCTACCGTATCCGACTACGACAACTTCACTCAAAATTTTGTCATTCGTTTCGAGCGTTACATTAATGGTTGCTTGAGAACCTACTGAAACTTCTTTGGTAAGATAACCGATGTAACTAAATACAAGGGTTGAGCCGTTGGGTACGTCAAGTTTGTAGTTCCCGTCGGCATCGGTGTTGGTACCACGGGTGGTGCCCTTGATGGCGACGTTTACCCCAACGAGACTTTCTCCGTCTTTGGCAGAGACTTTTCCCTTGATGGCGTTTTGGGCAAATGAGCTGGTAGCTACAAGTAATAGTAAGGCAATGATGCCTACACACAAGTTGCCTCTACCCTGAAGTAGGATAAACTTTTTTTGCATGGTGTAAAAAATTAAGTGTTTATAAATAAATAGAATGGTATCAAGGCTTTAAATAATTCTATAAATCCCTGACATTATACAAATATGCTTTGAAAGGCTGAGAGAACTATCCTATGCAATCCTGTATCATTGGTATAAAAAAAGGGGATAAACCGATTTTGCATGGTTTTCCCCTTTTTTGTTTTTGTTAAATCTATATTTTTCAGTTAGTTACCGATTTTTAGTCATTGGTGTTGATTGAAAAAATGTAATTTTGTTTTTAAAAAATATTTCTTTTACAACACTATTTTAGGAACGTTTCTACGTTTTCCTTGGTCACGAGCTGAAAGGGAATTAAGGTTTGTTTCTCAAATTTTTCCCCTTTTACAATTTTAACGGCCGTTTCGAGGGCATTGGCACCTTGCTGTTCGGCGTTTTGGAATACAGTTGCGTTGAGCGTTCCTTTTTTGACGGCTTGTAGCGCGTCTGGAATGGCGTCAATACTGACCACAATTACTTTGTCTTTCATGCCAGCAGCCGTCAGGGCATTCACGGCGCCCATGCCCATTTCGTCGTTTTGGGCAAAAATCGCATTGACATTTGCCCCGTAGGACTGAATCCAGTTTTCCATGAGCGACATGGCCTTGGCGCGGTCCCATTCGGCTGTTTGGTGGGCAAGTAGTTTTAAATTAGGGTTCTTTTGAAGGATTTCACGAGCGCCTTGTTCACGTTTGATTTGGGCGGCTTGTCCCATGTAGCCGTGCATCATCAGGATATTCCCTTTTCCGCCGAGTTTCTCCGCAATAAAATTCATCGCAATCCGCGCCGATTCTACGTCGTCTGAACCCACAAAGGCACTAGGGGCAGCACTGGTTTCTGAGTTGACATTGACAATGGGTATTTTGGCCGCCAATGCCTTGGTCACTGAGGGCGAACTGGCTTCTACTTCGCAAGGGTTCATGATAATGGCATCGACTTTCTGCGCAATGAAGCTTTCGACTTGCTCTACTTGTTTGAGGGCCGAGCGCTCGGCGTCAACGACGATGAGTTCAACGCCCATTTCTTGGGCTTTTTTCTCAATTTCATCGCTTACTTTCACGATAAACTCATTTTGCATACTGAGCATCGTCACCCCAATCTTAATTTTTTTGTCTCCGCTGGCTTCTTTGTTGTCGCTGCTACCTTGCCCGCAACCTACCAATAATAATGCGCAAAGCGCCGAACCGATTAATGTACGTTTCATTTCTTTTTATGTCAATTTATGTAGTTACTATGCCAGAACATTTTTAAATAAACAGGTTAAGCACATTTAAAAAAGTAGCCTCAGCGAGGCTAAATCTTAGTAGAAAAAAGGGGGTAAAGGCCATCCTAAAGCCCCATCGGGGTGACATCTTTGACCGAACGTCGTCCGCCCAGATGGGGCTTTGTGGGGTATTTGATTCATTTTTCTACTAAGATGTAGCTCCTCTGGAGCAATGAACAGCCACTCTATATTTTAATGTGTTCAACCTGTTAAATCCATAAAAACTGTGTCTAATCCGTCTCATCCGTGTACTATTATCGACGATTTGAGCACATGGATGATAAGAACCCGAAACCCACAACTCCAAACCGTAAACCTCAAACTACTTCTTCTGATTCCAACTGTCAAGTACCACGGCACCGATGATAATGGCCCCCATCACTACTTGTTGGTAATAGGAAGTGACGTTGAGGAGGTCGAGGCCGTTGCTGATGACGCCAATCAAGAGTGCGCCAATGAGCGTTCCTGTCATCGTCCCTGTTCCGCCCGAGGTACTTGTGCCACCAATAATGGCTGCTGCGATGGCGTCGAGCTCAAAACCTGCACCTGCGTTGGGCTGTCCCGTGGTGATACGGGCCGTCAGCAAAATTCCCGCCAAACCCGCCAAGCCGCCACACAAAGTATAAACCGCCATTTTGACTTTGTTGACCCGAATCCCTGACGCAGTTGCCGCATGTTCGTTGCCCCCAACGGCGTAAATATACCGTCCCAACACCGTTTTTTTGAGAAGAAGTGTACAAAGAATAAAAAAGACGACCAAAATGAGAATGGGAAAGGGAATGCCTAAAACGCTTCCGCCGCCAATAAAATTGAACGAATCGGAAAGGTTAGAGATAGGGCGGCCTTTGCTCAAAATCAAGGCCAAACCGCGCCCAATGGTCATCATTCCCAGCGTCACGATGAAGGGGGGGACTTTGCTTTTGGTAATCACCAACCCATTGAGCGCACCCATGGCCACACCCGAAAACACGCCAACACCAATGGGAACAATGACGGGGTAGGTATCAGGATGTGCTAGTGAAGCCGCTACGACGCCCGTGACGGCGACCATCGAGCCCAACGAAAGGTCGATGCCACCCGTAATAATGACAAACGTGACCCCAAAGGCCAACAGGGCATTGATGGAGACTTGAGTGATGATGATGGTCCAGTTGGAGACGGTCATAAACTGCGGATTGATGACTGCCAATCCCAAGCAAATCACCACAAAAGCCCCAAATATACCGTATTGGCCTAGGTTTTTTGAACGAGTTAAAAGTGTATTCATGTTTGTTTGTTTCCTGTTTTGGGGTATCTATTGCATTGCATATTTCATAATCACATCTTGCGTAGCTTCTTCTCTGGCAAGCAATGTCGTTTGTTTACCTTTCGACAGTACCAGTATTCGGTGGCTAAGTCCCAAAATCTCGGGCAATTCCGACGAAATCATCACGACAGCGATACCTTGGGCTGTTAGGTCGTTGATGAGTTTATAGATTTCAAACTTCGCCCCGATGTCGATACCCCGCGTAGGTTCGTCCAGAATTACTACATCGGGAGCAGCCTGAAGTACCTTGGCGATAACCACTTTTTGTTGGTTCCCGCCGCTGAGATGGCTTACTTTTTGGGCCGCGCCCGTGGCTTTGATGCGCAGGTTTTGCATCATGTGCGTGGCAACGCTTGCTTCGCTGTCGGTCATCACCCAGCCTGCTTTGGCGTGTTGCGGGAGACTCGAAAGGGTGATGTTATCCTGAATAGTCATGGCAGGAATAAAGCCCAACCCTTTGCGGTCTTCGCTGACGTACCCGATGCCCAAGGCGATGGCTTCGGCGGGGGAATGGATGCGAATGGTTTGCCCATTAAGTTGAATTTCGCCATTATCATAACGGTCTAGTCCAAAAATAGCCCGCGCTACTTCCGTCCGACCCGCGCCCATCAAACCTGCCAAACCCAAAACTTCGCCTTTGCGCACCTCAAACGTGATGTCAGAAAATACGCCTTGGCGTGTGAGTCGTTTGACCGAGAGTACTACTTCGCCCTTGGAAGGGACAATTTTGGGAAAGAGATTGGTGATTTCGCGGCCCACCATCATCGAAATCAAGGTAGGTTGGTCGAGTTCGGAAGCGGGTTTAGTTCCGATGTATTGCCCATCGCGCAAGACGGTAATGGTATCCGAAATCTGGAAAATCTCGTCCATTTTGTGCGAAATATACAGGATTCCGACGCCTTGTTGTTTTAAGTCTTTGATGATTTTAAACAAGGTTGCCACTTCCTTGTCCGAAATGGCCGAGGTAGGCTCGTCCATGATGATGACCTTGGCGTTGTTGGAAATAGCCTTGGCGATTTCTACCATTTGCATTTCGGCCACGCTCAGGTGTTTGAGCAGGGTAGTGGGGGCAATGTCCACGCCCATCTGCTGTAAAATGGCTTCGGCTTGGGCGTTGGTGTGGGCGTCGTCGAGCCAAAAAGGGAGCCAATTGGTTTTTTCTCGTCCTAAAAAAATATTTTGGGCAACGGTCAATTCGGGTACCACGAGCATTTCTTGGTGAATCATCGAAATGCCGCGTTTGAGGGTTTCGTTGACGTCGGCGTTTTTTAGTACGTCACCTTCCAGCCAAATTTCCCCCGAATCGGGAGAGAGCAGTCCCATCAAAATTTTCATGAAGGTGGACTTCCCTGCGCCGTTTTCGCCCATGACGGCATGGACTTCGCCTTTTTTGAGGTCGAGCTGGACTTGGTCGAGGGCCTTCACGCCCACAAACGACTTAGAAAGGTTGCGTACTTGCAGTAATTGGTCAGGTTGGCGGGTCATTAGGAGGAAAGCCCTTTGGTGGAAAACAGTGTACTAAGGCAAAAAAGGGCTTCCCTTACTCGTTTTTGAGGTGAAAAGTGGGGAGGGGTTGGAAGTTCCTTGACAAAGGGGCTTAGAGATTACTGTCTTTTTTGATCCTTAGAACAAAGTCAGATGTGGTATTAAAATCTTCTGCAATTTCTGCAACGCTTAATTTACCCCGTTGAAGGGCTTTGATAATATTGGTTGTTTTTTCCTTCATTACGCCGTCATCAAATGCAGAATCTATGACATTTTTTAAGTCGCGATACGATTTGAGGCTTTCTTCGTATAATTCTTTCTCCTCGGAAGTAAATTTGGCGATTTCAGCAGCTTCAAAAAGTCGTTGAAAGATTCGTTCTTGCAAACTTTTGGGTCTATCAGTAAAATGCGGAAGATACTTTAATACATACAACCATTTGTCATATGTGGTTGATAATTCTTCTTCTTTTTTATTAAAATGGGGCATTTCTAGGTAAATAAATGTCAACTTATCGTAAAAAACTTCACAATGTTGGTTTTTTAATTTTACTTCATGCCTTACTTCTTTGGAAGATACGCTATTTCTAGATTCTTCATCACTAAATGTAAAATCAAGAATTCCTACGGTATAAATCGCAGTTAGTTGGTAATTCCAATCTCCTGTTTCTGCTTGTTCTTGTACTGGAAATGTTGAATAAAATACACTTCTATCTTTGAAGTAATTTTGTTTGGCTTTTTGCATTTCAACGATAAATCGCTCTCCAGTAGAACTGATACAATACAAGTCAAAAATGGCCTTTCTGTCTAATTCGGTCTGTCCAATATGCTCATTTCTACTGTATTTTAGCTCTGCGATCTTTTTATTATTGGGAAGAACAACTTCATTCAAAAAGTCAATTAATAAATCTTTATTAAGCTCGGAGCCGAATAATTTTTTGAAGCCAAAATCGGTAAACGGATTGATATATCGTTCTTTGAGTGACATATTATTAGCAGTGTTTGGCTGAAAAATAGGCACTTATCAAATAAAATACAAATGAACCTGCAATATCTCTTTGTTGATTATTTGACTAACTATCCAAAGCACGTTTGCGTATCCATGGTACAATTTGTGTTCTATTCAATAGGCAATGAGGGCCGTTGAAAGTGAAAATGTTACACAAAAAAAGGAAAAATCTTACGGATGTTCAAACAACAGCCGATGCACAAAGCCACCGTCGTTGTATTGGAGTTGAAGCATAGATTCGGATAGCTCAGTGACTTTATATTCGTACAAACCCAAGCCAGAATCCCCCGTTTTGATGTTGATTTTGAGGGTACTTCCATCCTCGCTCAACGACCAAATTCCCGTATGAATGACTTGTGGGTCGTTGGGAGCGCACTTGGTTGCGCCAGCGTTGTATTCGTATTGTTTTTTAGCAGTAAAAACGTACATGTCGTCTCTGAGGCAATTGGGCGTGGCCGAAAGCCTATCTTCGTAGCGACTGCCCAGTTGGACGGTGTAAGCCGTGACGTACCACGGTTTGTCGCTCAAAAAACGCTCTTTGGGGGGTAAGCTGGGTTCTTTGGTGCAAGAAACCAAGGAAGCAACGAAAAGAAGACCAAATGCGAGGGATTTGAAAAGCGTGTTCATGGGAGTTGTGTTGTTTTTTGTTCAAAACAACAACACGCTTCCTTCTCCCTCAAGCGCAAATAGACGAGCGACGCTTTTCTTCGACAGACGACGACAACTTTAAACCACTATTTGTTGATTGGGTATTCGTATGCCTTTTGGGCTGACGATGACGTAGTTTGTCTTCTTACCACTGTCTTCTGCTTTCAACATCTTTTTAGTGACCAAATCTTGTAAGTCTCGTAATGCAGTATCGTTTGAAGATTTGGTAAGTTTGGCATAGATTGAAACAGCGAGTGATGCCAACCCAAAAGTCGTTCTTGAGAGAGAGGCTGGTCATAATTTTGCGTAGCATCTAAAAGGACATCCACGACGCCGTCGATGTTGCGGGGAATGTTACTAAATTCGGCACTTTCAATGCCTAGTTTTCGGGCAATAGATGAGCGAACAAGTTCAGTATTTAAAAATTCGCCTTCGATTTTGGACGAATCAGTAACTTCTAGAATCAGACACTCTAAGGTAGCTCGCTCAATCAAATCGAAGCCTAAACTCTCAATATGCCCAAGTAAACGTCCCTGCAAATGTCTTACAGAAGCTAAAAGAGGTAGTAGCCTGCCATTGTCCCAACTAAAGTCAGTCCAATTGTTTCTTTCGTGGATGTACATAGTTTTTCACCGCAAAATATGCGGTGAAAATACGCTTTATTCGCCGCAAAAGCAACTTCGTGGGTATAGCTTCTTTGTCTTGCCGTAGGCATCTGTATCTTTTTCTTTCACGGGGGAGTTGCCATTCGCAAAGTGGATACGAGCGACCGCGTGGGTAAACCGCATAGGAAGTTTGATTTGTTGGTTGACGGGGTGGGGGATAGAGCTATTGATTAGCCAACTTTCTACTTTTTGTCATGCCGTAGGCATCTAAAATTGTTGGGATTTCCAAACTGAGAAACGGAAAACAAAAGATTGAAGCCTTTTGATAGTCGTCGCTCGCAGGATGCGAGCGATTGCGTGGGAATTTGAATTCAATTCTCAATACATCAACACGTCCACAACCTCATTCCTCTTATATAGCGAACCCAAAAACTGTGAGCTCATACGGAACTGACTACGGCGTTTCACAACGGGTTTTACGGAGATATTTTCCATTTTGATGCCTGGGTCGTAGTAAATATTGCCCAAGTGCATCTGTGCCAAAAATAGCTGAAAGTCGGTTTCTTCACCAAGCGTAACAAGATTGCCGTAGCAATACTTCCGAAGTGTTATTTTTTCTTTTACCTTCTACTCGTTATATTTTAAATCGTTCTTCGTTATGATATTTCAAAAACTCAACGTCAGGTAAAAAACGTGAAGGAAGAATAATTGGTTGATTGTCAAACCTGCCAAAAAAATCAAGGGTATGTTGATTTTTGTTTCTTAGTATTAATGGCGAAACTCTAATCTTGTAATCAGGTGTAATTGTAATATATCCTGACTCAAATGCTTTGTCATGCAAAGCGTTTATTGCTATTCCATTTCGTGGATTTAGTCTGTTTTTTTTGTCAATACCCCATGGACGGATGTGCCCTGCTATTAAAAATTCAGGCTTGTTAATTCCTGTAATACAGCAAGTATTATTGTATGCAGCTAGTATTGAGCTCCTAAAAAATGATTGATTAACTCTTACTTTCACTATCTGCTCCCTTGTCTTTCCTTCTTTGAGTAGTTCATCTTCTGGAATCTGGTGTAATTGCTCAACAGTTGTGTGTTTAAATTGTGCTAACAATTTTTCGCTTTCATAGGGAAGTATATCCCAATTGTTAAAAAATTCATTCCAAATTTCATTATCTGCTTTACTTGTATTAGAAGCTCCATTTATGCCTCTTGCTTTTAGACTTGGGTCTAAGCTGGCAAAGTTTACTAATTTATATGCTATTGAACTTGGCGTCCTATTTATCAGATTGGCAAGATTTATTACTTCTGGGTTTAATCGATGTAAACGGCCAAAGGGCAATTTACAATACAAGTTAATTGCCAATATTAATTCATCTCTTGTCCATAGCCTTTGACCTTGTTTCATAATAAATCTCCATTATTAAAATCTTCATCATATTGCATTATAAACTCATTTTTACATTTTTTATTGATACACTTGTGGATTTGAGTTTGATGTTTTGTTTGCGATATCTCTAAAATTACCTCTGACCTTGAACCACAATTTGGGCAGGTTGTTGGCTGGTCAGAGTAGATAAAAATATCAGAAATGGATTTCACTAGGAGGTAGTTTTTGTAATATTAAAGATTGAATTGAAAATTCTATCCGTTAAGAATCATTCAGGAAAATTAAAAAACAGGTTTACTTACCAATAGATACTTAAATAGAATGGCTAAATGAATTGATAAATGAAAAACAGCCATGATTGCAGAACTCAACTTTTGTTTAACCTTTCCAAGGTTCAAAACCTTGGAAAGGTTAAAATTATTACCCAATCGCCTCCGCACCCGTATCTTTCCAGCTACGAGAATTGGCAGATTCAATTACCGCTTCGCATACCTTTTGAGTTTGGAGCGCGTCTCTGAACGTTGGGCCGCAAGGAGAGCCGTCTTCGAGGCTTTTCAAGAAATCGGCTACTTGGTGGATAAAGCTATGCTCATAGCCAATACCGCAACCTGGAATCCACCAACGGTTCATGTACGGTTGGTCGCCGTCGGTCACGTGGATAGAGCGCCAGCCACGTACGATAGATTCGTCCTTGTGGTCGAAGTATTCGAGGCGGTTCAAATCGTGCAAATCCCAACGAATCGAAGCGTGTTCGCCGTTGATTTCAAACGTATAAAGGGCTTTGTGGCCGCGTGCATAGCGCGTTGACTCAAACAAGCCCAACGAACCATTGGCAAAATGACAGTGGAAAAGACAAGCGTCGTCGATGCCCACAGGCTCTACTTTGCCCGTGAGCTGGTGCATCCGCTCTTTGACGAAGGTTTCGGTCATGGCCGATACGTCGGTGATAGCGCCGTTGAGCCACATCGCGGTGTCGATACAGTGCGCCAATAAGTCACCCGTTACGCCCGAGCCCGCCGAGGCTACGTCCATGCGCCACAAGCCCGTTCCTCCTTGCGGTAGGTCGGCGTTGATAGTCCAGTCTTGTAGGAAGTTGGCGCGGTAGTGAAAAATCTTACCCAATTTTCCCGAATCAATGATTTGTTTGGCCAACGTCACCGCAGGAATCCGACGGTAGTTGTACCAAACGGTGGTTTTTACGCCCGCTTTTTCGGCTGCTTCCACCATGGTTTCGCCTTCGGCCAAGGTGCGTGCAAGTGGTTTTTCGCACAAAATCATTTTACCCGCTGCCGCCGCTGCCAACGCAATTTCGGCGTGGCTGTCGTTGGGTGTACAAATATCAACCGCGTCGATGTCATCGCGGGCAATCAATGCTTTCCAGTCGGTTTCGTACGATTCAAAACCCCACTGTTCGGCAAATGCCTGTACATTTTGAGGGTTACGTGAACACACCGCTTTCAAAACGGGGCGGTACTCCAATTCTGGGAAGAAATTGGCAATTCGGTTATATCCATTGGCGTGGGTACGGCCCATCAAACCCGTCCCAACTAATCCGATTCTGATTTCTTTTTTAGCTGACATAATGAATGTTTTTTGTCAATTCTTTATTATTTCTTTGTCATGTTGAGCGGCAGCGAAACATCTAAAACCACGTACGGGCAGCCCCATCCTATCTTCTGAATGACAAAATGGAGACTAACCTACCCAGCCGTGCGCTTTGCGTACTTTTATCATGGCCGCAAGGATGTCATTCCACGTTTGTTGGTTGTTCATGACCGCGTTCGGGAACATACAGCCATCCCAACAAATGTGTTTGAAAGCCTTGGTCAACTCACCGCTTTCGTCACGGAGCCAAAGCCCCGCGTCGTTGGTGATGTCGAGTTTACCGTTCGGGTCGGTTGCTTGGCAGTGGCGACCTGTTTTGTCGTGCGAACCAGAACCGAACACGGTACCGTCGTTTTGGGCCACGTGGAAGTCAATCGTCCAAGGACGAAGCGCTGCCGTCAATTTGCGTAAACCTTCGAGGAACGTTTCGCGGTCACCCCATTGAAAATCTTCGGGCAACACGCGGTGCTCAGGGGCATTGTAGCCCAACAAATAGAGTGTCGTGTGCGACATATCAGCTTGGAAACCAATGTTTTTACGGTCAACAGCCTCCAATGTGTCGAGCATGTATTTCCACGAGTGCATCCCGCCCCAGCAGATTTCACCTTCGGCGGCTAGGCTTTCACCAAAATCAGCGGCTACGTCGCAGGCTTCGCGGAAGGTTTGGGCGATGAGTTTAGTGTTTCCCGCAGGGTCATTTGCCCAATCGTGCGGACTACTTGCTGAGTCGATACGCACAATGCCGTTCGGACGAAGTCCCCACTCGCGGAGTTTTTGGCCGATGTGGCATGATTTACGCACCATTTCCACAAATTCGGCACGTTGTTCTTTGGTACCCATGGCTGGGCCACCCCAGATAGGTGCCACCAAGCTACCCACTTCGAGGCCGTGCTTGGCTACTTTGTCGGCGAGGCGTTTGATGCCGTCGTCAGATATATCGAGGTCGTAGTGCGGGTCAAAAAGACCAACGTCCACGCCGTCAAATTTTACGCCGTCCACTTCTGCTGCCGCAGTCATTTCAAGCATGGTGTCAAATGCGATTGCAGGCTCTGAATCAGGGCCTTTACCCACAATCCCAGGCCATGTGGCATTGTGGAGTTTTGGAAAATTGTTTTCTGCCATTGTTAGAAAAGTTTACGTTTTGGTTTATGTTAAACCTTTAAACCTATAAGGTTTTTAAAACCTTATAGGTTTGGGTTTGAGTTTGGGGTTTGTGATTATTTCACCACGACTAAATCAGGGTTATTGGGCCCGAAGTGCTTCAACATCACGATAGGGTCAGTTGATGAATAGTTGGTAATCGTTACGCCTTCTTTCGCGGCTTTTTCAGTCACAAAGAACTCGTCGTTGGTCAATTGTCCGTAGCGAATCAAGGCAGGCGTTTCGATGTTCCAAACGCCCATTTTACCGTGTCCTTGCATCATGATTAAGCCGTATGCCGCGCTGTCTTTGATGGTTACGGTAGCGCCAGGCAAAACGGTGAGTTCTTTGGCACTGTATGCTTCGGATCTGTAACAAATCCAGTTTTCTACGTATCCTTGCGCTTGCATCTCTTCCAACGGATGTACGGGCTTAGGCATCATAAAGTGGTTGGCAGCAAAATTGGGATCCACATTGGCTTCCCAGTCAATCACCGAAACCAACTCGTCATAATCACCCATTTTGTCTTGTGGCGTGCCGTTCCAAAGTAATTCTTCTGGTACAATTGCCTCATTAACAAGGCTTTGGTACATTGCAAAAATATCGGATGCTTTTTGTGGTTCGTAAGTACACAAGCTACCGGGCGCGTGCAAAATCCCTGGAGGGACGTCCCAGCCTGTGCCTGGTTCTAATTTATAAGCCGACGAGAAATTGGTGATTTTGTTGTCACCTTTATTGAAGTCCATCAAGCATTGCTTGATTTGCTCTTTGGTCGTACCTGGCGTAATTCCGAAGAAGGTATAAGGGAAATCACCACCGTGGTTGTTGAGTTGGGGAGGAAAATAATAGGCTTCGGGTTTTCCATTTTGCCCTACCAAAGCCGCCTTTTCGTCGTTGTGGTGGATGTGGTGAGGAAGAGGCCCCATGTTGTCAAAAAACTTGGAGTACATCGGCCAGCTTTGGTATTCGTCCCAAAGGCGGTCGCCAACGATTTCACCTTTCAATTCGTCGATGACGTCTTTTAATAACAGTTGTTCGGTTTTTCCACCTTCTTCAAATACTACTTTACTCAAACCTTCGTGTTCTCCCGTGAGTGGGCCATTTTTGGCAGGGGTGGTTGATGAAAGCCAACGTTCGTCGATACCGCCACGAACACCGCCTAATACATAATAATCGTCGGGATGAAGTTTGATACGACGACCAGGAACGCAAAATGAGCGCGGAACCCACGTCGGGGCTAAGCGTAAAATGCCTTGTCCTTGCTCTAACGCTTTTGCTGCTATACTTGAATTTGCCATTTTTTCAGGGGGTGCAATTGCACTTGTTAAGAGTTAATTAATGAAAGTTGTGTGTGTGTTTCTTATTACCCGACAAAAGCGCCAATGGACTCTTTATCGGTCAAAATTTCGATTTCGAGCGTGTAGCTCCGCTTTTCGCCTGGGGCCAATTCGATGAGGGTGTTCTGAGCCCGCGCTGCCGACTGACCAATCGGCGGGTGGGTGCCAGGCTCCAGCCCCGTTACGTATTCACCTTTGCCCCAGTGCTGCCAGTTGGTGAGCCAAGGCAGTTGGGCTTTCGGAAAACGAACGGCAACGGCAAACCCAAGCGCCTCATTATAAACGCCGCAACTTGCTTGTCCGTTGGCATCGGCCTCTATGTCAATAAAGGCGGCTTCTTCGCCAAAGCCATTGTGGGCTTCGAGCGGGGCAGGACAACGGCGAAAATCGTTGTCGGCGTTAAAAATCGGATTTTGAGGATTTCCATCGCGCGACTGCCATTTTCCTTGCCACACCAAGCGTGCCCCTTCGTCCACCAGCGGCCAACCAAAGTTGCAGTGGTAAAGTAACATGTGCGGGGCGGGGGTATTGGCGCGGTTGATGATTTCGTCGTGGATTTTGAGGGTCGGTTTTCCGAGAGTTCCCGAAATCGTCCGACGAAGTTCCAGCACGGGGCCAAAAACACGAGATTGTCTGATGATGCCCGTAATACTCATGTCTAGTTTTCCAGCCGCAGGGTCGGGTTGAATGATGGATTCGATTTCGGCGGGGATATTGCTAATCTCGCCGTGCAAACCGCGTTGACCATATTCGTCCGATTCGGGGCCGCCAACGTGGCTCAACCCGCAAGTGGTCACTAAACCGCCCCCAAACGTCCGAAGCCAATCAATACCTCCGTCCGAAAAAGGCTGAGGGGGCGTAACGCCTGCGTGACTCAACCACGCTAAACCGTGCTGATTGTAAAAAGCCTCGGCAATGTCCATGGCGCGGTCAAGCACCACTTTGTACCGCAAACCCGTTCCCGTATTAATCCACGCAATGCGCGTACCACGTCCTGCGCCGTTGTCGAGTACGGAGGTTTCGATGCCTCCCCACTGCGCCGCGTGCGACAGCTTGTTGGTCCAAGGTTGCGTGTTTGTTTCGTTTGTATTCATAAAGAAATAGTATCGTGGATTCCGTCTTGGTGTGAATCTGAGATTAACTATGTTGAATTAACCACTCTTTCACGCGCGGATTAAAGTCGTCTAAATGTTCAAAATGGAAAATATGTCCCGCTTTTTCGTATAAAAATAACTCCGCGTTAGGGATCGCATTGGTCACTTCTTCCGCCATCCAAACGGGGGTGAAAATATCTTCGCGGCCTCCAATGACAAGGGTCGGCTGAGTGACGTTGGGCAAATCGGCCAAGGCATTGTGCGAAATGCAGGCTGCTGCTTGTCCTTCCAGACCGTGCAAAGGCTGTGGAAAAGGGTCGAGGCCAGCTTGGGCACGCCCCGCTTCCAGTTCAGTCGCGGTTTGCTCGTTGTCCCACGACGATTTTGAATAAATCAATTGCTGAATGTACAGGCTAAATTCCTCAGGACGGAAACGCGCTTTGCAGTGCATCATGTGGGTAAAAATGGCTTTGGCCGCGTTGTCGCAGCGCGCCCAAGGACACATCAGTACCAGCGAACGTACCTTTTTGGGGTGGCGAACGGCGAGTTGTTGGGCAATCGTACTTCCCATCGAACAGCCTACGACGTGGACATTTTCTAAACCTAGCGCGTCGAGCAGCCCCGCATAATCATCGGCCATTTGGGCGGTAGAATAGGGGCCTTGTGGCTTGTCGGTTTTGCCTACGCCACGGTTGTCACCAATGATGCACCGAAAATCGTTTGCCCAGTACGAGGCGTGAGGTTCCCACACACCGCCTGCGGCCGTGATTCCCATGATGAGGAGCAACGGCTCGGCGTTGGCCGCGCCCCGCTCTTCGTAGTAAAAATTGATACCGTTGGTTTGGACGAAAGGCATAGCGTTGACGATTAATTACTAGACTTTGCTTTTTTACCACATAGGTCACAGAGATTTTTCACATAGAAAACCTAGGACTATGTATTCTATGTGTTAATGCTAGTGTGTTCTATGTGGTTGACATTGATTTAAGGTTATTTCAGATTTGGAATTAAATCATTTAAAATCCAACGCCCGTCGTGGAGGGTTACAAAATCGGGGTCGTCGAGGGCTTCTACACCTTCATCTTCGCAGATAATCCAACCCGAATAATTGATGTCTTTCAACCACTGCGTAACACCCAACAAATCCACTTTACCGCGTCCCATTAGCGTAAATTCAGGATTTCCGTCCCAATCTTTGTAGTGAACGTGGTTGATGAGCGGGGCGTATTCTTTCATTTTGGTGAGTGGATCCATGTCGCCGTTGATGATGTGACCAACGTCGGGTGTCCAGCCCGTCACGGTTACATCTAGCGATTCCAACACAATTTTATAATCTTCTTCGGTACGAATGATGGACGAATGCGGTGAGTTGGGGTGAAAACTGCACGGCACTCCAAGGGCATTGGCGCGGGCCGAAACGGTATTCACAATGTTGACAAGGCTTTTCTGACGCGCTGCCAAGTCGTGGCGACCCGTTGGAATTTGTACGGTGTTTAAAACCGCTCCAGGAAAACGCTGTAACAAAGCGATGGCGTTGTCGGCGATGCGGCGCTCGTCGTCACTTTCGCCGTTGCCATTCCACTCCAAGGCCAAAGCCACGGCGGCTAGTTCGATGCCTTGTTCTTTTAATTTAGCTTCCAACAAGTCGGGGTTTACCAAGTCACCCATCCACGTAAAAATGGGTTGGATTCCCGTAAAACCTGCTTGGGAAATAATTTCAATCATGTGGCCCAAACGCCCTTGGTGGGTGGTGCCGTTTCCGCTCATAAACCAAGTATAAACCTCGGAACCGAAACGAAAAGGAAGTGATGCTGACATAAAATGATGGGTTATTTTTTCTTGAATATTTCACCTGGCATGATTAGCGAATTCCAATCGGCCAAATCGGCGGGTTTTACTTTTGTTTTGTAGCCGTCAAAATTGAAAGGTGTTGGCTGGTAAGGGCCGACAAATTCAATTGGGTTGTTGGCTTTGATTTTTTTCTCCATTCCCATTGCCCAAAGGGCGGCGTTGATTGCCATGCGGCGGAATCCTTCGTTGAGCAGGTCTTCCGACGCCCCGTGGGTGGTAGTAAAAGCACGCCCCTTTGACCCAGATTCCACCGAATAGTTTTTCACCCAAGCGACGGGCAGAAGTTCTTTGGTCGGGTCAGGCTGAGAAGAGGGCGTCATGCCGTTAAGAACTTGACCACGGGCGAGTGTCGTGGTGCCTTCGTTGGGGTAAGCCGTGTATCCACCCGACTGTACCCAAACCTCTTTGACGCCCCGTAAAATAGGATGTTGTTTTTGGGAATCTTCCAAAATGAGTTTTGACGATTGTTTGTGGTTGGTACCATAGTGAGACACCCAAGTTTCGCCCAAAACCAACTCTCCAAAGCCGTCTTTCCAAGCACTTTTTTCCCCTTTGTAATTCCAAGAATAATGCTCCCATTTGGCATTGCCTTTGTTGTTAAAAGCATGGGTAGCCGTACGGAAAGCAACAATGGGGCCTCCGCGACGAATGTAAGCGTCGAAGTGCCGCATTTCTTCGTCGTCGAAATTAGAAAAACGCGTAAACAGAACCATCAAATCAGCTTTGTCCAACGCGGCTAATCCTTTGAGATTAGAACTTCCTGGAAGGATGTGTCCGTTGTCGTCAAGTCCAAAAATAACCGTGCAAGTGAACCCGTAGCGTTTGGCCAAAATACGGGCTAAGGCAGGCAACGACTCTTCGCTGCGGTATTCGTGGTCGGTGGTAATAAAAACAATGTTTTTGCCCCTTCCTGGGCCTTTTTCTCCTTTATAAACAATTTGGTAGGCCGACATTGGATGCGGGCCTTTGGCCGAGCGAGTGGGCTTATCGAAGGTAAACCCAAATGCGCCGAAAAGCAAGCTGCACCAAACTATCAAAAGACCGCTTTTTTTCATAGTGAATAGCGTTTCAGGGCATCGTTTTTTAATTACAAATTATGCTTGATAGACATTTCTCGAATAAACGTTAGACCGTTTTCGGCGATGTGCCAAGGGTCGTTGTATTCGCGCCAAACCCCAATCGCATTGGCAAAGTCGGGGTCGTTGCGAGAAAAGGCTTCAATCGTCAACCAACCTTTGTACCCCACGGCGGCTAATCCTGCAAACGCATTGTCCCACGGAATATGCCCATCGCCAGGCGTGCCACGGTCGTTTTCGCTAATGTGGACGTGGCTCAAGTAAGGAGCAATCGTGCGGATGGCCGATTCGTATTTTTTCTCCTCAATATTGGCATGGTGCGTGTCAAACATCGCCCGTACGTTGGGGTGATTGGTGAGTTGTACCAAGTTGGCGAGGTGCTCCATCGTATTGCAGAGGTAGCACTCAAAACGATTGAGGGCCTCGGGTGCTAAAATCAAGTTGGCTTGCGCGGCGTATTCGCCAGCGGCATGTAGTACTTCGGCGGCGCGAGCAAATTCATCGGCTGATGCTGGGCGAGACACAAAATGCGCGTGAGCCGAGTGAAAAGGGCCGCAAAGCACTTCGGCGTTTAAGTCGTGCGCGCGGTCAATCACCCACTTGAGTTGGTCGAGGGCTTGGGCACGCACGGTTGCCGATTCGCTCACGGGGTTGGTGTCGGGGCTAACAACTGTTACGGCCGTAACTCCCAATCCTAATTCACGCGAGCGATTTCCTACGCGTTTGTAAGCATCTTCGTCGGGAGCGCCTATAAAGTATTCTACGCCGTCGTAGCCAATTTCTTTAAGGCGTTCGATGATGGGAAATAATTCGTCAGACATTCCCGCCGACCATGCCAATACATTAAAGCCAATTTTGTTCATATTCTTTTCGAGCAGTTTTGTCTGTTGATTTGTTAATTGTTAACAGCATTACAATTGCTTCAAACGGAGGTTGCGGTATTGTACTTTCATGGGAGGGCCAACGTGTACTTGTACGCCCAAAAATCCTTTTAATTTTCCGTTTACTTGGTCATTATCAGTGACATCGCTCATCAATACGCCGTTGATATAATGTTGTAGGCGATTGCCTTTGATAACCAAATGAAATTCATTCCAGTCTTCTGACTTGATTTTTGTTTTTAACTCATCTGAAGTTCCCAATGAGCCTGTCACTTGGAGGTCGGTCCAGGCATTGCGTTTTACTTTGCCACGCACTTGCTCAGGGGTCATCGGAGAAGACTGAGGGCTAATCGTTGTGATTTGACCACGGTAGGCGAGGGTAGTGCGTTTACGTTCCTCGTAGTTTTGACCTGTATAATTGATTTGGCCGTCAATATCGGCTTGATAGCCTTTCAACGCAAAAGGTACGTCGGTAAGGCGTTCGCTGCGATAATTGATGCCTGAGTTACCCGCTTTGGCAATGTTAAATTCTCCTTTTAGTTCAAAATCAGCAGGTTCGCCTCCTTTCCAGATAAGGAAGTTGTTGGCTTTGAGCAATGTACTAGGAGTAATTTCGCCGATAAGCACACCGTTTTCGGCGCGCCAGTAGGTAGGATCGCCGTCCCAACCGTCGAGGTTTTTACCGTTAAAAATCTGTTTAAAGCCTTTTTCCGAAGAACCTGAGCTGGTGTTAGAAACTTTGCAACCACCAAGAACGATTAAGGCAGACAGAAACCCTGCTTGTAGAAGTTTAGCACTCATTTTGTTTAGCATGTAGATAACGATTTTATGTTTTAGGAATAAGCCTGTTGTATAGCATTAAGAGTCAGTCTGGAACTAAACAACGGACAAATTAATATTCAAATATTTCTAAAAAGAGTGTGAAAGACTATCCTACACCTACCTGCTCATTGGTTTTATTTTTGACTGTAATTGTGCTGCGTCCTGCGTTTTTTTACTTATAATCAGTTATTTACCCATTCTGTTGGAATACAAAAAAAGAGCAGCTACGAGCCCAAAGTCATCTTATTCTAAAGCAAAAAAAGGGGCATTATTACCCCTTTTTATTGATAAAATATGTGAAGATTGTGCAGAATTGAGCTTATCGAAGCAGTAAAACCTTTCCCCGCCGCGCCACATTGTCTGACTCCGTATTGGGTAAAATGACGTAGGTGTATTCGCCAATGGGGGCGGGACTATTTTCATAAAAACCATCCCAAGGCAAAGGCCGTTCTTTCGACTGGTGGTGAATGAGCTCGCCCCAGCGGTTGTAAACAAAAATCTCGGCGTCGGGAAATTGTTCCAAATTTTTGATTTCCCAAGTATCATTGGTGCCGTCTCCGTTGGGACTGAAGGCGTCGGGAATGAACATTAATTCTACCACCACGACTTTGATGCCAATCTGCGAGGTACATCCGTTGGCGGCGGTGGCAGTAAAAGTATAGGTCTCGGTAGTAGGAGTGGAGATATTGGTTTGTAGTGCGGTGGGGTCTTCAATACCCGTTGGGGGTGTCCATTGGTAAGTTTCACCGTTGGGTGTTTCACTCTGGACTTGCACAGTCACCGAAGCATCTTTTAATTGAGTAACGCTGTTGGGCGCTTTTAAAACGGGAACAGGTTTGATTTCCAAAACGCGGGTTTTTGACAAGACACAATCATTACCAAAGCTCACCTTATACTGAACCGAATGAAGGCCATGGCCTGCTTTTTGAACGTTTAGGTTGTTTGTCTCCACCCCGCTCCCTTCAAAAATACCTCCTGATGGACTGGCCTGAAGCGCTACCCGAAGTGCAGGGTCATAACAAACTGCCAAGAGAGAATCGAAGCGGATGGTGTCTGCCAAAACTTGAGTAATGGCTTTGGCATCCGATAATGCCGAACAGCTACCATTAAAAATTCGTACTTGATAGGTTCCTGCGAGCTTGGCGTACAATTCGTTGGAGCGCTGGGGTAAGACCTGACCATTGAAACGCCATTCGACAGATAAATCGGGGGGGAGTGCTATTTGTAGTCGAATAGAATCACGGTTACATAATAGGTTTTTGGGCAATGAAATTTCTGGTTTTGAAGGCGAAGGACGCTGTACGACAAAGGCGGTGTCGCGACTGATACAGGCATTAGTACCACGAACGGCAACGATATAGGTGCCGAGCTGGGTAGTGCTCAAATTGTGACGGGTTTCGGTCGGAAGCACTGTGCCGTCTTTGCGCCACTCATATACAAAACCATTCCCTTGGGTGGTTTGTACTAAAGCAGTATCTCCGTTGCAAATTCTGACGGTATCAGCGGGGGTAAAACGGAGGCTAGGGCCTTTGGCTAATACTACTTTGACCAGTTGCGAGATTGTATCAACGGCGCATTGGCGCGTATAGCTCGCAGTTACTTGATATTCACCCGCTTGACTGATGCTAATGCTTGTATTCTTTTCATTGGGTATGTTGATGCCATCTTTTTGCCATTGGTACGAAACGTTGGGTTGTGACGTAAATTGCAGGGTCGAATTTGTACCCTCGCAAAGCTCCACCACCGAGGCTGGCAGCGCTGTGTTGGTGCTATTGAATACGGTTGGTACTGGAGGTGGAGCCCCGCTACAGTCAATGACTTTTAACTGAAATTCTCGACGGGTTGAGCCTATTTTGACGCCATTTCGGTATTCTTCTACCAGAATAGCAAAAGCATATAAGCCTAGTTGGGAGGCTTTTACGGTAAGAAGCCCTGTGCTAGGGTGAATCGCTAGGGTAGGGTTGCCTGGAATAACGTTGGAAAGGCCATAGCCTGCTGCCCATCTAACTTCCGGATAAGAGCTGCGCGATTCGCCCAAACCAAAGGCAGCTACTTCAGAAGTATAACCATTTAGGGGAGTAACCAGTGAGTAACGCAATTCGTCGCCATCGGCATCAGTAGCACTCATGTTCATTCTAAATGGTCTGTTGATGCAGATATATTCGCCGTTGGGAATACTAAAATTGGGAGAAGAGTTGCGAAAAAAACGACCGTTTTGGGTAAGCGCAGGAAACTCTAAGGTAAAAACCATGCCGACATTCCGCCCAGTTTCGTTCAAATTATCTACCCCTGCCGTGCGGCAACAGCGCTCCCAAATGATGTAATAGCCTCCAGGGTCGTTGTAAAGGGCAGGGTTCAAGTTGAGGGTGCGGCTATAAATTTGAGCGATAGTTCGAAGCCTTTGGGTACCCGCACAGGCTTCGTTTTGGTAGATGATAGGTTTGTTTTGATTGACTTGTTGGGTCAATTCAAACGAAGTTATTGGGGCATGGTCTCGTTTACGGAAAACATAAACGATAGCGCTTGCGTCATTGTTAGAGTTTGGCCCCCCCACAACAGGATTGAGCGTATTGGCGTCTGCATAAAGCGTAAGGGTAAGGATATAGCTACCTTGCGTAGGCTGCGCTATCATCCGAAAATCCCCGCCAAAAATATGGACAGCCCAGCCATCAATCACTGTACACGTACATACTGCAAGCACAAGCACAAAAATCACTCGCTTCATCATCTTTTGCTCTCAAAACGTTAAGGGTTTCTTAAAAAGAATTATAAAGCTAGTGATTTTGTGATTAAAATGCTAGTCTATTGCTAGTCAATGATTTAAAATTTTGAAAAGTTTTTATCAAACGGCTGCTAAAACGCCATGCGAGGCAATGGGCTCACGGTTTGCTCACAGAAGTCGGCTTGCTCAAATTTGAAATGCGAGGCCATGGCAATCATGGCAGCATTGTCGGTGCAGTACTCAAAACGCGGGATAAAAACATTCCAACGTTCTTTTTCGCCGAGTTCCAAAAGCGATTTTCGTAATCCTGAATTGGCCGAGACGCCCCCCGCAATTGCAATGTCAGAAATGCCCGTTTGGCGGGCTGCTTTACGGAGTTTTTGCAACAACATTTTGATGAGCGTATGCTGCACGCTGGCACATATATCAGCGATGTTTTCTTCGACAAACTGTGGATTCGTCTTGGTTTTACCCTGTAAAAAGTACAAAATGGACGTTTTGATGCCGCTAAACGAGTAATTAAGCCCAGGCATTTCGGAAAGGGGGAAATTGTAGGCCAACGGATTTCCTTCTTGGGCGCGTTTGTCAACCAATGGCCCTCCAGGGTAGGGAAGGTTGAGCAATTTGGCGGTTTTGTCGAAGGCTTCTCCCACGGCGTCGTCCTGGGTTTCTCCAATAATTTCCATGTCGAGTGGCGAGCGTACTAACACAATTTGGGTGTGTCCACCGCTGACCGTCAGGCACAAAAATGGGAAGGAAGGAGTTGGGTCTTCAATAAAGTGCGCCAATACGTGCGCCTGCATGTGATTGACTTCAATGAGCGGTATGTTTAGCCCCAAAGCAAAGGCTTTGGCAAACGATGCACCTACTAATAATGCACCCAAAAGGCCAGGGCCGCGCGTAAAAGCGATGGCATTCAGGTCTTTTTTGCTTACTTTTGCATCCAGAAGCGCCTTCTCGACCACAGGAACAATGTGTTGCTGATGCGCACGAGAGGCTAATTCGGGGACAACCCCACCGTATTTTTGGTGAATCACTTGTGTCGCTACAATGTTGGAACAGATTTTGCCGTTAGAGATAACGGCCGCGGAAGTTTCATCACACGAAGATTCGATGGCTAAAATAGTTGACATTTGTTGAAAATTTACGTTACTTGTTGAGTACTCGCCCAGCCCATGAAGCGTATCCTTTGGCACATCTTGAACGCACTCTTTATCCTCTTTGTCACAGTCGTGCTGTTGGCAGAGATGATAAGCCTATGTGTTCAATTTCCATTGATACAAACCTCGCTCGTCGGCTACGTTACCCAAAAACTTTCTAAAGAACTTCAGCACCCGACTTCCGTCGGAAAGGTAAGCATTAAATGGTTTAACGCCGTTTCGCTCGAAAAAGTTGAGATTCGCGACCGCAAAGGCCGTCCCATGATTCAAGTGGAGCGCCTCGACGTCAACCACGACTTTTTGGCGCTGGCGATGGGCAAAGATAAAAAGACTTTTGGGACATGGCTCGATGAGGCTACGCTTTACCGTCCTTCGGTATGGTTGGTGAAAAACCCCAAAACGGGTGATTTGAACTTGGATGAGTTCATTGCCCGCATCGAAGAGCTGACTGCTAACCCCAATTCACCAGGGGTAAAAGACCAAAATGTGCCGTTTTATATCAAACAAGTGCATTTGATTGAAGGGACGTTCCGTTTTGACGATCCTCGTGAGCAACGAATGTCGGGTAAAGCCTTCGATTACAACCACTTTACCTTGAAGGGTATCAGCGGAGAAGCCAAGAATTTTATGATTTTGGGGGATACCATCGCCCTCAAAGTTCGGGGGCTACATACCTACGACAAACGTACCAATTTGACGGTAAAAGGGTTGAATTCCAACGTGATGTACTGCCGTACCAAGCTGGAGTTGGCAGATTTGTACGCGCCCATTGGCAATTCAATTATCAAAAATTATATTTCTTTCAATTATGACAAACCATCGGCTTTTGGCGACTTTAATGCCAAAGTACTGATGAAAGCCCACATCGACAGTTCGCGGGTGCGGTCGGAAGATTTGGGGTGGTTTGCCGACTATTTGTTTACGCTCAATGAAACATGGAAAGTCCACGGAGATTTTCTGGGAACAGTCAACGACTTTAAGTTGACTAACACCGATTTGCGATTTGGTAAAAATAGCCGCCTGCGCGGGACAATCGCTTTTAAAGGTGTGACAGAATTTGCGACCTCATTGTTGGATTTTGACATGGTTGAGACGCGGGTCGATGCGGCTGATTTGTACCAATATTATCCCGAAAAATCTTTTAATGATTTGGCGAAAAAATTCGGGGTAGTGGATTTCTCGGGTAAATACAAAGGCACAATCGACCGTTTCAACATGAGTGGGGATTTTAAAACCGCGATGGGGCAAATCAACGTCCGAGCGCTTGAAATGAACCTCGCCGCTCCCGTTCCTACCTACGTAGCCGATATGAAAACCCAAGATTTTGATTTGGGAAAATTGGTGGAGGACGATGCGTTTTCTCAACTTGATTTGGACGGAAAAATAAGCGGAAAAGGGTTTGATATTAAAAATGCGGGGCTGCGTTTTGATGGCAAAATGCCGAAATTTACCTACAATGGCTACGTCTATAAAAATGTGTATCTGAACGGTACGCTGCAAAATAAGCTTTTTAAAGGCTCGGTGATTGTCCGCGATACCAACCTCATTGCTGACGTGGACGGAACTTTTAATTTTAACAAAGACAGGTACTCCTACCACGCCGAAGGTTTTGTACAACGCGCTGATTTGCGCGCGCTCAAGTTTATGAAAGACTCCTTGTTGATTCACACGGAGTTGAATGTGGACTTGGAGGGTAATACAATGGATGAAATGGTGGGCAAAGCGAAGTTTCTGAATAACTACGCTACGTTTAAAAACCGCAATTTGGTCGTTGATACCTTGTTAGTTGACTCTCGCTTAGAAGAGAAAAACCGTGACTTAGACATTCGCTCGGAGTTCTTTAATTTTAAAGCCAATGGACGCTTTGAACCTACCAAAGCGGTGGTGGACTTAGCACGTTTGTTTGATGAATACCAAATGTACTTTTTGGGAGACGAAGCTGCCCAAATCGCATATTATGAAAACAAACAACTCAAGAAGCCAATCGGGGAGCGTTATAGTGTGGCGTATGATTTGAAATTTAAGAAAATGGATTGGCTGTTGGCGTTTCTTTTTCCAGAAGGCTACGTCTCCAACGGGTCGCGCGTGGAGGGGGTGTTTACGGTAGATAATACCTCAATGTTTTCGATGACGGGGCAATTGGATACCCTCAAAATTGGAAATAACTCGTTCTATCACACTGAGTTGGACTTGAATACCTCGAAGTTTACCAATACGCCTCAAGTGCTTGCATCGGCGATTATTCGGTCTGACCAGCAAAAATTGGTGGGAATTGCGCCTACCGAAAACATGCAAATCGAAGCTGCTTGGAACGAAGACCACATAGCTTTTCGGAGCAACTTACGCCAACAAAAACTGCCTAACCGTGCGACCCTCAACGGTGAACTTCGGTTTGTGGGAGATTATATGTCGTTGCAGTTCAAAAAATCAAAACTCCGCTTGTTGGAGGAAGACTGGAACTTGGACGCTACCAACCTGATTATCATTAATGGCTCAGAAGTGCTTTTGAGCAATGTGAACCTAAAAGCAGATAAAAAAGATCAGTTGATTTCTTTGAACGGAAAAATGTCCACCAACGCCTCCGAAGAACTGGCTTTTGAAACCCATAATTTTGAACTGGCTACCCTTAACCCCGTCTTAAATGTAAATCTTGGGGGCGTGGCCAACGGTAGCCTGACGATGAGGGATGTATATCGTACGTTGATTTTTGACAGCCAACTTCAGATTAAGAAACTGACCTACAATAATTTCTTGATGGGCAACTTGATGGGTGATGGTGAGTGGGATCCTGTCGATAAGCACTTGCACGTGGACATTCATTTGGACAAAAACGAGAAGCGTGAATTTACCGTTACGGGCACTTATACTCCCGACCGCACCGACGATGAGTTGGACTTAACGGCCGAATTTAACGAGACAAACCTCAATTTGATTGAACCTTTTGCGCGGGGTTTGGTGTCGAACATCACAGGAAAAGCTGCTGGGAAAGTGTCGGTGAAAGGAGCGGCGTTATCGCCTGTGCTGGATGGAACGGTGGATGTGAAAAAAGGACGTTTGACATTCGACTATTTGAAAGCGGTATTGTCGTTTGAAGATAAAGTCTATTTCGGAGAAAGTGATATTCGGGTAAAAAACCTTCGCCTGACTGACCCCGAAGGAAACGTGGCCAATTTACGCGGGGGCGTTTACCACGATGGATTTAGCAAGTTTTCGTTAGGTTTTGATGCCGAAATGCGCAATTTCCGAATGCTGAATACAACGATTCGGGACAATGAACTTTTTTACGGCAATGCCTACGCAACGGGTACCATGGAGATTTTTGGCCCCATTAATAATTTGAACATTAGTGCCGATTTGACCAGCAATAAAGGAACAAAAATATACATTCCGCTCGATGGCGCGGCCGAAGTGGCTTCCGAAGATTTTGTGCAGTTTGTGTCGCCAGTAGAAGATACCACTACGCAAATTGCGAAGGAGGATAAAGTCATTCCCGCCCAAGAAAGTAACATCAAAATGGATTTTCGCCTCAACATGACGCCCGATGCGTACTGCGAAATTCAGTTTGACCGACAAGGAGGTGATGCCATCAAAGCCTACGGACGAGGGCTTATTAATCTCAAAATTGATACCCGCGACGTGTTTGACATGGCAGGGTCGTACGAGATTCAAAACGGAGACTATTTGTTTACCTTGCAAAACGTCATCAACAAGAAATTCCAAATCCAGAAAGGAAGCCGAATTTCTTGGACGGGCGATCCCTACGGCGCAATTCTCGACGTAAAGGCAAGCTATTTGTCCAACGTTTCGTTGGCACCCGTACTGTCGGCCAGCACCACCACGACTTCTACTTCCAACAATGATGCGCTCATGTCGCGCCGTTATCCAGTAGAAGTAACCATTGGCCTGAGCGAGCGAATGCTTTCCCCCCAAGTGACGTATGGTTTGAAGTTTAAGGAATATCCTGCGGCTTATTCGTACATCGTGACAGCCTTGGAAGAGCGCCTCAAGCGCGACGAACAGTCGCTGTCGCAGCAGGTGAGTAGTATGTTGTTGTTTGGGCAGCTTTTCTCTGATCAAAACAACATTTTGGCGCAATCAGCAACGGGTATCGGAAACAGCATTGGTGAAATGGTAACCAGCCAAATCAATAAATGGGGGTCGTCGTTGAATGAGAACTTAGAACTTGGCGTGTCGGGCTTAAACTTTAATTTGAACGACCCGACCATTAATGCCCTCAATAACTTGCAGTTACGTTTTTCGTATCGTTTCTTAAACGACCGTTTCCGCATCACCCGCGACGGTCGCTTGTCGTACGGGCAGAACCAATACGATGCGACGAGTTTGTTGCTGGATTGGACCCTAGAATACTGGCTCAACGACGACGGAAGTCAGCGTTTGCGGATGTACAATCGTAACGTCCAAAACCAGTATTTAGCCTCTACGGGCACGCCAATGGCAGTATCGTATGGGGCTAGTTATTTGTTTACCCGTAGTTTCAATTCGTTTAGAAATTTAGGGCCGAAAGAATCGCGTCCCGAAACCCTTCCCAAAACAGATTCTGGCAGGCTCACCACTTATCGTAACTCGGTAATGAAGTAAAACGGGGCTCACCACCTGTTTATTTTTAACTTTTCTTCAATAAATCATCAATCAAAAGTTTGAACACCTTGGTGTCTCTAACATCAGGAGAGTACAATTTTAAAATTTGACCTTTTTGGTTTAAAATAATGTACCTTGGTAAATACTTTACGTCAAATTTTTTGGCAAAATCAGATTTCATACCTCCAGAAATCCACGACGACTCTTCAGGTTTTAATTGCAGTTTTTTTACACCTTTTCTCCAATTTTCTTCTTTATCGTCCAAAGAGATTTTTAGAAAAGAAACCTTGTTCTCGTTTATATAGTGCTCTTGCAATGCTTCAACAATGGGAAATGCGTCTATACAATTGCCACACCAACTAGCCCACAAATCAATGACAGTAATAGGGGTCAATTTCTCATTAAGTTTATACGCATCATTAGAGATTGTAAGAAGTTTAAAGTCGTTGATATAATCTTTATCTGTGTATTTTATTGAGCTAGGCGCTATTTCTTCGTAATATCTCTTCCGAATAAATGCTCTTCTTTCTTCGTTTAGATAGGGGTCATAGACTGTCATTAATGAATCTATTGATGGGTAATGAGTAAGAGAGAGGTAGCGACTGGCGTTAGAGGCTATAAAATGTAAATTTCTGGCAATTGTATAAGAACGTTTTTCTCCATCATAGTGGCTAGATACATATTTTAAAAGATAGGCATAATTGCCAATTTTTCGGTACAAGCTACTGTCTTTTGACTCTCGTACCCTTGCCAAAACATAGTCAGGTAAATATGAGCTAAAGAAAAGCAGACTACTTGCTGAGTTTAAGTTAATTTCTTCTTTCTGGAAATTTGTTGGCTGGATGTATTTTTTGAAGAAATTTTCTGCTTTTTCACCCTTGTATTTTCGATCATCGATGAAATTAATTAATCTTCCCAATCTATGATAAGTTAATTCAGTTTTTTCAGTTGCGAAGAAAGACTGTATTAACTCATTTGACGATAAATTAACCAGGCTTTTATAAATGATATATACCGAATCTAACTTGTTATAGTGAGTTTCTATTTTTGTTAAATACCCTTCTTCCGTTATAGTCTGTCCTATATCTCTTAAAAGTGGCATTCTGCTAGTAGTGTTTATCTCTTGTAAATAATCGTTGGCGATTTTGTAGTCGCCTTGATATTGAAAAGATACAAACCCATTTTTTTTATTGTTCATATCAATGCTTACTGTAAGTTGATGGCCTGGTACAATAAATATTTTACGGCTAATTCCATTCACAACTGCCTCTATTTTCATTGATTTTGGAAAGCGGTATTTCTTTTCACATATTCCATTGTTGATTATTAAAGTGTCGGTAGTACTTGTCAAATAATTTAAACTGTAATTTAAAAGTATGTAAGGAGCTGATAAGTTTTTTATTTCAAACCGAATGGTTGATTCGATTTGTGTGCTATCTTGATTTGAAAGTGGATTGTCTTTTAGGTAACTTTCATTGTTGCTAAAAGTATCTAAAACCTTAAAGGTTATAATGAATAGTGTGAGAAAAAGAGTTTTCATGGTATGGTTTGTTAAAAAAGTGCTCTATCGTTACAGTGAAAAGACTATTTTTGTTATAGATTAAAGGTGTTTTTTTCTTTTAAGGTAAGGTAAAGTTAAAAAAAACTTAGTGTAAAAAAAATAAAATAATAGTAGATTGCAGTACCAACGAAGCCACTGAGGTGAAAGTTTTGAATGGGGTAACTTTGGTGCAAAAAGCCGACACCATCGCCCAAAAACGACTTAAAATCACCAAGAAATACTATTTTTTGGGTAAACTCTCTATTACTGATTTGAATATTGCGCTCAATGAAACCGTGCAAGCCCGTCAAAATTATGTGAATGTGTTGAAGGCATACTGGACATCCTTTTATACCTTGCGGCGATTAACGCTTTTCGATTTTTTCAAGAATGAGAAAATAACCTATTCGGAGGGGCGTTTTTAGTAACACTTGGTTCAGGGTTTACCTGCGGGCATTTAGTATTTATTCAAATTCAATGAGATTTCTTCTTTTTTGGCAAAATTGGAACCGTTCTGAGCGGTTTTTGTACCTTACTGCCTTAGGGCTTTTGACGTTTAGCTTGGTTTGCCTTCTCTTTTTTCACTATCGAGGCATCGAAAATTCGATAGAGTGGAAAGTCCTGAGCGAATTGGACGAAGTCCCTGTGAAGCTCGATAGTTTGAAAGTCAGTGGGCAGCAGTTAGCAGATAGCAGTCAGCGGGCAGAGACGCTTGTTTTGCTTGGCAAATCTTATATCCTGAAAGAACAGTTTGTCCCAGTTCAAATAGATACCCCAGAATGGCTAGGTTGGGGATATTTGGGGGGCGTGTTGGCGGGTTTTGTACTGTTGTTGGCCGCTATTTCGGGTTTGCCGCGTAGGTGGTACATTGGCGCCATGATGTTAGTCATTACGCTGCTTTCGTTGTCCCATTTTGAAGTGCTACAACTTTTTGGCACCGACAATTCAACGGGCTTTGTGCTGGTAGCTGCGGTGTTGGGTATTGCAAGTTATTATATCCACGCTTTTCGAGAAGATATGCCGATGGTGCAGCGGATTTTTCTATTTGCGGGAGTGGTAGGAGTTTTAGTGGTGGCGTTTTCTTTGGCCGCTAAAGCACCGATGCAAGCCTTGACCGCGACTACCTACAGTTTGCTTCCCATGTTGATGTTGAGCGTTGGGTTTATCGGGTGGCTGTCGATAGAAATTGTGGCGGGTTTTGTATATGTTGTCACTAACCCAAGGACAGGTTTTGGCAAGACGAGTTTGTTCAACTTTTTGTTTTTGTCGGTACTGTACATTTTTAGTACGTATCTGTTGTATCTCAAAGTGACCCGCCAAAGCGACGCTGCGTTTTGGTATATAAGTCCTGTAGTGATATATACTATAAGTCTTATTTTAGGGATATGGAGTTTTGCCCGACGAACCGAAGCATTTTTGCCTTTTCGTGAGATTGGGGCATGGTTATACGTTGGATTAGGATTGGTAACAACTACCGTAATGTCCTTTGCACTTTTTACCCACAACAATTCGTTTATTGAAGTTTTTGAAGATGCGGTGGTCTATAGTCAATTGTGCATCGGAACGCTGTTCGTGGTCTATGTTGGTCTCAATTTCTGGCCGTTGTTCAAACAAGGGAAAGCCGTTTACAAAGTGGTGTACAAACCCATGCGCTTTTTACAGTCGCAAGCTTGGCTGATTGGAGGAATGGCCTGGATTGCCATTTTAGCTTTTAATCGTTTTTATACCATCGACCAAGCGCAGGCGGGTTATTACAATGGGCTGGGGGATTTACATACCGTTACGCGGGAGTGGACAGTGGCGAGTGGTTATTACCAACAAGCATTGGATATTGATTATCAGAATCATAAGTCGGCTTTTGCTCTGGCATCCTTGGCTTTGCGGCAGGGCGATCAGGCTACTGCGGGTTCGTTTTTTCAACAAGCTTTGCAAAAAGATCCAACGCCTCAAGCGTATGTGGGTTTGGGGCAGGCGCTGCTAAACGAAAACCTATTTTTTGATGCGGTTTTTAACCTACGAAAAGGATTAAAAACGTTTCCTGATAATGGTGAAATTCAAAACAATTTAGGGTATTTGTATTCTCGAACGGCCATTGCCGACTCTACGTATTATTATTTTGAGCTGGCGCGTCAGAATGCTAAAAATCGTGACGTGGCGGAGAGTAATTTGCTTGCTTTTTGGGCAAAAGCACTTACGATTTCTTCGGGAAAAGGGTCGTTGGCGTCGTTGGGGCTAACCAAAAAGGACGTAGAAGAAACGCAATTGCTAGAAAACAAAGCTGTCAATCTGTCGCACGAAGCCAACCGATTGGCCGTTGCACAGCTCACAAATACCCGCACCGAAGCCGTTAAGGTAGCCCCTGATTTTTCCAAAGATTCGGCATTGAGTGTCAATAACTTTGCTTATTTGTACAATTTAGGGCAATTTACGAAAGACACAAACCAAGCCAATTTATTTAAAAAACTGATTAATACGGGTAACAACGGCAATTTTTACCATGAGCTGCAAGTAGCCCAAGCTTATGCAGAATATCCCCGAAACAAACTGACTGCCCTTGATATTTTGGCATCAGAAACAGTAGCAGATACTTCCCAAAAGGTAGCGATGGCCCGCCAGATGCTGGATTTTTGGCTTATCAAAGAAGCCCGCCCAAGCTTTGTCAACCTTGCTACTTTGAAAACAACAGCCGACTATTGGACGGCCGTAAGACAGCATCCGTTTGACATGGGTGTATTGACAGCGGCGACCCAATATTTTAATGCTCAAAAAAATCCAAAAGCGGCCTACGATATTCTACTCAATGCCTTACGCTTTCGTCGGACAGCGCCTGAGTTGCAAAAATTGTATGTTCTTCAATGCTTAAAATTATACCTAACAGACTTTGCAGAAGAGGGCCTACAGGATTTGGCTCAAATGACCACCGCTACCGATTATCAAGCATTTTTGAAAACCTATCAAGCCCAACGCGCACTCATCGAAAAAGAACGCGAAAGTTTCAGGTAAAAATGTACCTTTACGCATTGTTTTTTCCCTGCTTTTGAACTTTCGTTAATTTTTTAAAAACCACGTATTATGTGGAAAGTTGTTGCCACGGGTCTTGGCATACTTGCCTTGTTGTTTAGCGGTGTATTTGGGTATTTTTATTTTAAGTATTTACGCTACGAAACTGATTTTGTAGCTGAATATCTTCAAAAAAATCCTCAAAAATGTGCGATCTATTATGCTAAAAACGGAAAGGTGGAGGTTGCCCACAGGGTGGACAGCTTGATGCCGCTGGCAAGTACTGTAAAGGTTATCATTGCCGTGGAGTTTGCGCAGCAGGTAGCTTTAGGGAAAATCAAACCAGAAGAGCCGATTGCGATTGGAGAACTAGCGCGGTTTTACATTCCAGAAACAGATGGGGGCGCTCATCCGCAATGGTTGGCCGAACAAAGAAAAACCAAAAAAATGCAAAATAACGCAGTGCCGCTGTTAGAAGTAGCCAAGGGAATGCTTCAATACAGTAGCAATGCCAACACGGAGTATTTGATGTGGAAATTGGGTTTGAACAACATCAATGCCAATTTACCCAAACTGGGCCTAACCAAACACCAGCCGTTGTACCCTTTTGTGTCGGCTTTGTATGTTTGTTCGGACGAGCATTCAGAGGCTGCGATGAAAAATTTGCCAATGTCGGTTTATTTGGAACGCGCCAATAAGTATTTTGAATTACTGAAAATAGACACAACAACCAAGGCCAATTTTAAGTTAGCCAATATTCCGTTGCCAGTACAAAAGGTTTGGTCGAATCGTTTGCCAGCTTCAACGGCGTCGGAATACGGTTCTTTGATGCAAAAAATCAATAGTCGTACCTATTTTGACACTGCCACCCAAACCGTACTAGATGACCTGATGGAGTGGCCAATGCGATTAAACCCTGAAAATAAGCGGTATTTTACCCATTTCGGAGCAAAGGGCGGCTCTACGGCATTTGTGTTGAACTATGCTTTGTATGCCACTGATAAAAAAGGAAATAAAATTGAATTTGTCCTGTTTACCAATGAATTAAAGGTGTTTGACCAAACCCTTTTGCAAGCGGAGTTTCAGGAGTTTTTGAAGCGAATCATGAAAAATGACGCTGATAGCAAGGAAGTGTTAGACATTTTGAAAAAAATACAGTCATGAAAATTATCGAAACATCGCACATCGCCAAACGCTACATCATGGGTACCGAAATCATCGACGCCCTCAAAGATGTGACCATCTCGGTGAGTAAAGGAGAATATGTGGCTTTCATGGGTCCTTCTGGATCGGGAAAGTCAACATTAATGAACATCATTGGGTGTTTGGATTCGCCTACTTCGGGCAAGTATATCTTAAATAGCAAGGACGTGAGCGATATGACCGAAAATGAATTGGCTGAGGTGCGAAACAAAGAGATTGGGTTTGTGTTTCAAACCTTTAATCTTTTACCTCGGATGACTTCGCTCGAAAATGTGGCACTTCCCTTGATTTATGCAGGATATACAAAGTCAGAACGCACCGAACGCGCCATGGCTGCCCTGAAAAGTGTAGGTTTGGAACAACGGGCTGGACACCGCCCTAATGAACTTTCGGGAGGGCAGCGTCAGCGCGTGGCCGTTGCTCGCGCCTTGGTCAATGATCCGAGTATTTTGTTGGCCGACGAACCTACAGGTAACTTGGACACCCGTACTTCCTACGAAATCATGGATTTGTTTGACCAACTTCATTCCAAAGGAAACACAATTGTCGTCGTTACGCACGAAGATGACATTGCCAAATATGCCCACCGCATCATTCGCTTGCGCGACGGGCTAGTAGAAACCGACGTAGTAAATGCAAATCCAACGAAAGTAAAACTAACGCAGTTGAAAGCAGAGTAGGAAAAAAGGCGTTTTAACGTGCGGTGGGTTATTTAGGCTTCCCTTGGAAATTACTTTTTCAAAAAATATTTTCAAAAAATCCACTCAACTTGGAGTGGATTTTTTACTTAAAAACTGTCGAATTATAAAA